>Ga0326727_10000267_pt1 | contig 219925 bp, 182 predicted proteins | sample MB2enrmetagenome_FD_207643 | JGI IMG/M metagenome (GOLD analysis project Ga0326727, IMG submission 207643) | Lab enriched peat soil microbial communities from McLean, Ithaca, NY, United States - MB29MY | ecosystem: Environmental > Terrestrial > Soil > Wetlands > Peat | place: USA: New York... | reverse complement strand
CGTATCGGCCACGCCCGTGCCCGTCAGACTGATCACTTGTTGCGAAGCCGTTCCTTGTTGCGTGTAGGGGAGTGTCAAGGTGCCGCTACGCGTTCCCGACGCCGTGGGCGTAAAAGACACATAGATGGCGCAGTAAGGCAAGCTCTCGCCTGTGCCGTAAGCACCGCCCAAGCTGCCAGCCAGACTGCCAGTGCAGCCATTGGAAGGGATCGCGAAATCTCCAGTGATGGCGGTGGTGCCAAACGTTATGCTGGTATTCCCGGTGTTATAGAAATATACGATTTGATCGCCGCTGGTGGTGTTCTGCAACTGCGGACCATAGGAAAGCGCCGTCGACGTTGGCACTAAACCCAAACCGGACGTATCGGCCACGCCCGTGCCCGTCAGACTGATCACTTGTTGCGAAGCCGTTCCTTGTTGCGTGTAGGGGAGTGTCAAGGTGCCGCTACGCGTTCCCGACGCCGTGGGCGTAAAAGACACATAGATGCCGCAGTAAGGCAAGCTATCGCCGGTACCGTAGGCACCATTCAAGCTGCCAGCCAGACTGCCAGTGCAGCCATTGGAAGGGATCGCGAAATCTCCAGTGATGGCGGTGGTGCCAAACGTTATGCTGGTATTCCCGGTGTTATAGAAATATACGATTTGATCGCCACTGGTGGTATTCACCAACTGGGGGCCGAAAGAGAGCGCTGTGGTCGTGGGTGCCAACCCCACGCCGCTACTCGTGGCCACTCCGATGCCGGAAACAGAAACGGTTTGCGGGCTGTTCGAGGCGCTGGTGAGGATGGTCAGGGTGCCCGTGCGCGTGCCGGCGGCGGCCGGTTGGAAATAAGCGTAAATCTCGCAATAGCTTGCGACCGCAATGGTTCCACAACTGGCATTATAGGTCGGGAATTCGGGCGTGTCTTCGACGCGATCGAAGGTGAGGGGAGCCGTGCCCGTATTGTACACCAACACGATCTGAGCACTGCTCTCTGTGCCCACCAGTTGGCTTCCAAAGACGACATTGGCGGGGGTCACGACGACCGTAGAGGTAGCTGCAACTCCATTGCCGCTCAAACTAATGATGTGAGGGCTTGCCGTGGTATTGTCTGTCACCGTTAAGGTGCCGGTGCGTGTACCACCGGTAGACGGTTTGAAATAAACATAGACGTAACAGTAGCTGCCTGGCGGGTAGTTCCCCGTGAACGAGCATTCGTTTGCGATTGTGAAGTCGCCGTTTACCGTAACGCTGGAAACATTCACGGGCGCCGACCCAGTGCTCGTCAAATAAACCAGCTGATACGCACTCGTACTCCCCACAGTGGTCGAGGGGAAATTCAAGCTGGTGGCAGACGGCGTCAAAGACGCGTCGTTGTTGACAGTGCCGGTTCCGGTGAGGGTAGTGTAGTATTGCCCGTAATCATAACCGTTATCGCTATCCTCCAGTGTTCCGGATAAGTAGCCTGGCTGCGTCGGTGTGAACACGACACTCACGGTACAGTTTGCCCCCGGGGTGAGAATATCCGGGCAATTGTTTGTCTCGGAATAGCTAACCGGGCTTTGAGAGATAAGGAACTGACTGATGGTCAAATTTTTGTTGCCGATGTTGGAGATCGTAACCGTCTGCGGCGCGCTGCTCGTCCCGACTGCCTGGGGGCCAAAATTGAGGGTGAGAGGTGCGTAATTGATCTCGCCCCCGTCTACACCGCTTCCTTGCAGGTTGATGAGTGTGGGGGTATTTGTGGCCGAATCCGTGACGGTAATGGTTCCGAAGCGCGTGCCTGCCAGAGTGGGGGTAAATGTTACGGTCAGAGTGCAGCTTCCTCCGCCTGAAATGCCGCCACTGCAGTTATCTGTTTCTGAGAAATCCCCGGTAGTCGCAATCGAAGTGATCGTCATTGCCGCGCTGCCCATATTGCGCAGCAAGATCGTTTTCGCGGCAGTAGTGACGCCCACACCCTCAGAGGAGAAATTCAGACTGTTTGGCACGGCGAGTCCCAGAGCGGCACTCGTAGGAGAAATCTTGGCGATAAACGTCGATGTTTGACTCGAGGATAAAGTCACCGGAAAGTCGCTCGACTCGGTGCCACCCGCGATGACGATATTCTGACTGGCATCGAGCGCAATGTGCGGATCAAACTGCGAGTTCGCAATAGATCCTTCCGTGGAACTGCCACCAAGGTATGTGGAAACGACAGCGCTGCCGCCGCCACCGGCCAATTCCACGATGAAATCGTCCTGCCCACCGGCGTTGAAGCTCTGAATCGCGTTGATGGCTGGAAAGTCGGTCGCGGTAGTGTAGCCCGCAACATAGACATTGCAATTCGACGTGCAGCCTGCGGGGATAGCGAGCGACTGTGGGGTGGTGAGCAAGCTGGGACCGCTCAAAAAGGTTGAGAAGACCAACGAAGTGCCACCGGGCGCCAGTTCCGTGACAAAGCCTCCCGGATATTGCGTCTGGTACGCTCCAGCCGTCGTCGGGAAATCGGAGTATGTCGGGCTGCCCGTGACATACGCGTCTCCGGATCCATCAGCTGCAATGCCCACGCCAGTTCCCGGCCCCAGGTAAGCCGAATAGACGAGCCCGGAACCCGTTGGATTGATCTCGGTAACGTACACCCCGCCGCCGGATGCGCCCTCGCCGTCGAAGTCAAAAGCCCCGTTCGTTGTGGGGAAGCCGCCGTCCATCTGCCCGGTGATATAAGCATCACCGGAGGAGTCAACTGCTAGCGCGTAAGCGTATGAAGTTCCCGTCCCATTTATCAGCGTGGAATACACAAGAGACGCCGCGCCAGACAGCGTTGGATTGAATTTTGCGACAAATGGCGTATAACTCGACGACGTCTTGGTCGTCTGATACGCCCCGGTCGTCGTTGGAAAGTCGCTCGCGTCCGTCCACCCAGTAATGTAAACGTTTTTCGATGAATCGAGAGCGATGCCATAGGCGTAACTATAGTAAGTCGTTGCAGCCAGGAATGACGAATACAGCAGGTCGGCGCCGGTTGGATTAAGGACGGTCACAAAGGGCTGTTCCGTGTATCCGCCTGAGTACGTCTGTTGATACGCGTTTGTCGAGGTCGGGTAGTTTGCAGAAGCCCACCCAGTGAAATAAACATCTCCTGAGGAGTCGACCGCGATTGCCTCGGGCACGGCCGTAACGCCAGAGGTTCCCAGCACGGTGGTATAAACCACCGTAGTACCGTCTGCGCTCAATTTCGTTATCGTGAGATCGGAATCACCGCTCGACGATGCCAAATAGGCAGCTCCCGTCGAATCTGCCGCAACCGCATCGACCACGCCGGTAAATCCGCTTCCGAATTCCGAATAGGACAAGACCGGGTCAATGATCAACTCCCGGTGGGGATCGTAGGCCCCAATCCGGAAATGTATCTGAGGCGGATCGGATGCCATGACGCCTGCGGAGGCGAGAACGTATTCGCCATTAATGTACTCGCGTTCCCCGCGTTCATTTCTCTGGTACACAATGGGCTTTTGAAATTGAACCTCGCCGCCGGCGATACTCACGACCAGAGTGCCGTCGGCATTTACGCGTTGCACGCTCGATCCGACGAGTTGCAAGCCGATCTTCTTTGCATCGGCGCCCGGCGCAACTACGAAGTCGTACTCCAGTTGATGCTGATTCCCGTAATACACGACATCGATTCCCGGATAAAGGCTCGTATAGCGAACCTGCGCGTATGTCGGAATATTAGTGTGCCAAGTCTTGGGATCGCTGGTGAGAAAATAATTGCTCTTGCCGGGCAGCAGGCTAGCGCCCTCGATACGCGGGGCGGAATTCGCACCCAAGAAATCCATCCGCAAATCCGAATAATGCGCCTGTTGTCGCGAGAGCCTAGACCCATGCCCTTCCGAAAGCATGTCCGCCGCTGGATGAGCCGTTGTGCCTTCATTGATGGCCAGTGATAATTTCGCTCCAGAGGGGTCTAGCGAAAGTTTGTATCCGCGCCCGCTAGCCTGGAAGAGAGTAGGCCGCTCTGCTTGGCCCTCATTCGACTCGAAACTCATGGGGATGTGGCCGTAATTTAACGTAGTTGCCCCAGCGCTGGCCGCAAGAGGAGTTTTGGCGGAAACTGAAATATTCGAAGGAGTCGGGTCCGAGGCCGCTCTGGCCTGAATACTGTGAATGGGACCAAATTCAATCTTTAGTGGCCCGGATTGCCCTACACTTGCGCTGTTGGGCTGCGCCGGGCGAGTCGTGCTGCGGTCCGCGTGTGCCGGTTCTGACGGAGGGAGGAATGACCCGATCACGGGCGAACTCGTATGGCTGCCCTTGCGGAAGCCCAGCAAACCAACGCTTGTGCCAAGAAGGGCTAGTACCGCAACTAAACATAAGGATTTGACACCGCGACCGGGGCGGCGTATCCCCTCGGATCTCTGGTCACGAACTGCGGAGCTTCGCAACAGATTCAGGAACATATCTGCCTCCAAAAGATCGCAAATCTGCTTGGTATTGGGACTCTGCAAGCGCGGCTCAGTGTCAGGCCGGGAATCGCGCAGGCATCAGCTGGAGTAGCTTCAGACGACCAAGAAAAGAGCAATTTCGACGTCTTCATCGCGTAGTGGAGCCGACGTCTGAGTCTTAGTACTGCACCGGGAGGCTTACGTTCAGCGCGTAAGGAAAATGGTGATTGGGCTGCGCGCCGCAGGAAGGTGCCTTTTAATATGCTGATACGACCGCCGAACGGCGCTGGGACCCTAAGTACCCTTGCGTTCGGCATAAACACCCACCATCCCGCTGGGCAATAGTCTGCCTGCGAAACGCAATTCCTATAGAAAACCTGGTTGAGTTGCGCGGACAAATAGACAGCCTCAAAGCAACGGAGCACTTACGCGTTTGTTGGCACCGCCTCCGGACTGACGGCTCGGGCCGGACTAGGCGTGTTGTAATGAATCGGACTGTACTAGTCCTTGATAAGTTCTTGCAAAATTGTTGAAAATCTTTTGATCAAGATATTTGAAGCGCCATCAAGTGTTCTGTTAACTTCGGCGGCAAAAACCGTTCCAAAAAAGCACTCGTATTGGTCACAAAAGTCTCCTGGCTGGCTCACGCTGCGTTCCGGAGATTCTTGGGCCTCAATTGAGAAAGGCTCTATCCGACGACCTGCTCCCCGGAATCTACTCCATCGAGAATATAGATTCTCGGGGGCAAGTCAGCCAAGGGAGACCAGCACCATGAGGAAGAACCGTCTCAGCAAGGAGCAGATCGTGCAAGTGTTGGCGGGGGACGAGTCGGGAGTGCCGGTGGCGGTTGCAGGTAACCCCAAGTTCTACATTCATGACTGGACCAAGTCGGGGGCAGGTCGCCGGAAAGACCCCACAGCTATAGAGCGCGCTTGCTGCTTCGCCCTTTCGACCTGTCCAATCGGAGGCAGGCTCAGGAAAGAACTGCGAAGCGGCCGCCTCCAAAACAAAGCGCTTCAACGGCATCAGCCGGAAGCAGGTACGGTAACGTGTCCTCGACGATATAACTTGCAAAGCTCGCGAGCGGCTCCTTCAACAACGCGCACATTAGAAGAGCATTGATATGCTTGTGGCCAATAATTAGAAGTGATTCGCCGCGGAATGATGACGCGGCGTCCCGAATAGCCTCCTCGGCGCGGAGCTGTGCAGTTTGCACGGTTTCGCTGCTGCCGGGTACCGGAATGCATCCCGGATCAGATAGCCATTTCGCGTATCCGGAGTTTTGGTCCAGTAGCAGTTCGCTCACTTTCCTGCCTTCCCATTTTCCGTGGTCTAGCTCGCGTAATTGCGCCGTTTTGTAAATAGGTAACTCAAGCGATCCGCCATAAACTTGTGCGGTTTGGTACGCCCGACGGGCTGTACTAGACACGATCCGGTTTACACCCAGGCTACGAACAACAGCAACGTTGGTTTTGGCCTCCTCGATACCAACCTCGGCAAGCGGTAAATCGACGGTGCCCTGCAGCCGGCCTTCCAGATTCCAGGCCGTCTTGCAGTGCCGAGACAGATAAATCCTGGCAGGGCTGGTGTCCATTCTTCGCTGTGGCTGTAGGTTCACTCGAGACCACTCCGTCGGGTGTCTATCGCTCTGATGTATGGGACCGGAAATCAGATATTTCGTTGCAATCGGTCCTGGTAGTGTTCGTCGGCAGACTGAGCATCACGGCTAGAATTTCAGTAACATCTCGACTGCGCCACTCCATTGGTGGCTTGTCGGGTTCCGTGTGCCTGTGGGACCAAACACAGGATTACCGGCCACATCCCAGCGGACTTCAGGACGGAAATTGATCATCCGTGCCGGCATGAAGTTGACGCCCGCAGTAACCTCGCCGTAGTTTCCACGGGTTCCGATACGCGAACCGTCGACATCGTCAAACCATTCTGCGCGAGTGTTTAGATCGAGCAGCCTATGCGCATGAATGATTGCCATACCGTATGTGCCATACCATTTAGAAGTATGGAGATTATTTGCCGGGTCGCGTGTGTCCCAACCGAGGTTTGTCTCCGAAACCAGGGTCAAGCGACGGTTCACGTCGTGGATAAGCTGTAACTCCACCTCGGTCTGCCAGTTCCCGATGTGGCCTTTCGCGGCGGCGATGGGCTGCGGACCGGTATAAAATGTCCCCACCAGCTTCGTTCGCTTGTCGGAATCAAGCCAATACAGGCCACGGGCGATGTAGCAAGGTGCACGACCACGGAACTCGAAGAGCGAGTTGACGCAAAGCGTGACGCCTCCGATCACATCAAGCCTCGGATTGACGTGAATCGTCGCGATCGCTCCCGTGGTGGCACCGTTCTGCGAATAGCTCCAAACGTAAGCCAACGAATACAGCGGCCGGTAAGGGGCCATCGTTGTCTCGTAACCGAGGGGCACGTATTGCCGACCGAATTTGAAGTCGACGCCCCCATCCGTCAGGATCGGTGCGTGGATTGAAAAGTACGCTTGGCGAAAATCGGTGCTAAACCGCGGATTGTCCGACGGACCCAAGCCGTTGACCGGGTGCAGCAGGGCCGCATCCGCACCCATGTAAAACTCAGAACGAAAACCCCACGACCAAGCCTCCTCATTTAGGGTCCGCTCTAGGACGAAGGCAGCTTGGTCAAGTAGCCACGCATCCCCGACTCGATTCTCACGTGGTTCGACCTGGAGCAACCCCGTTCCGGCTGAAGACCAGGTGTAGCCGCCGTTCGCCCAGCCGAAAAATCGAAGCCTGTGCTCAGAGGCCCAATCCGAGAGCGGATTCGGTGGGATCAACGACCCCGTCATTTTGATTTGTTCCGGCAACACCGGTCCCAGAGGGGTCTCCGATTCCGAAGGCCCTGGCTGCGAAGCGTCTGTAGTTGAGAGTTGGTCCGTATAGGTCGCTTGGTTAGACGGGGCAGGCGCCGTGGTCTGCGCCAGAGTTACTCGGCCTGCGCTGCTGACCAGCGCAGCAACGAGAAATGCCGAAGCGGAAAGTTTTCGCAGCTTCACAAGAGCCCGCCTTTGCGTTTACGCCTCAAAATGAGGATCCGTGGCGATATGTTCCGCGGCTTGGTAAAGTCGAAATCGCACCCACTCACGACAGCCTCGGCAACGCGGGAAGATGGTGCCAACTATTGCGGTAACCTGATGGCGATCCGCGTGTGTGTCGCCATCGAGCCTGTCATGCAACACATCGTAGATGCCGGAAGTCCTGACTGTCTCTCCTGGCTTGAACTCTTTGCCTTCGTTTGCCAGGTCGGGCTTTTCCTGAGCGCGGAGCCTACCTATGCTCCCCGCCAGGCAACTGGCTCCAACGGCAGCAGCCCCTACCGTTTTCAAAAATTCACGCCGCCTTGCCTTTTTCATCTTTTTCTCCTTTCAAATAGCCGATCGATTGGTTGTGAACGAAATTGTGAAGTTAGATTCGAGTCTGTTCCTTCGCGGTCTAACGGACGATTACCGCCAATCCGTCAGGAATCACGGCGACCTTGGCGTCTCGGCTTTGAAGCTCATACGCCCGGCGCAGCGCCTCGTCAAAGGAATAGGCGTGCTCCATGTGCATGTTCGTTATGATTTCCGGCTGGATCAGATCGGAGACCATAATTACGTGATGGCAACTCAGAATGCGCGCGAGTACTTGGGATTCCCATTGATCGGGAACGGTATGCCTGCGGTCAACGTGCGACACGCGTTCCAAAAACTCCTGCGGCGTTTGGCATTGCGCCAAGTTGTCGTAAAAGCCCTTACCGCCGGTACCGTCTGCCAGGCCGGCGAGCATGATGATCACGCCGCCGGTTTTGTTCGTGGCCTCTGCGGAGGTGAGACCTTTTACTGCTTGGTAGATGTTTTGGTCCAAGGGATAGCCGCCATTGGTGACTACGGTGATATCGCACGAGACCTTACTTACCGAGGCCAATGACGTGAGAAATTTACATCCCTCGGCATGAGCTTCTTCCAAACCTCCGGAGAAGGAAGCGATAACGTCTCTCTCACCGTTCAAGATAACGTTGACGATGAAGCGCAGGCCGGCGGCTTTCGCCGCGTAAAGCATGTCTTGGTGGATCGGATTGCCCTGAAGAATGCCGGGACGAGCGTTCGGGGAATTGATGAACTCGGCGCAGTGGTTGGCCAAAATCGTGTGGTACGAGGAGATTCCAGGGAGCACGGATTTCCTGCCACCGGAAAAACCCGCGAATAGATGCGGCTCGATGAACCCTTGCGAGAGAACCAAGTCCGCCTCGGCGGCGACTCGGTTCACGATGCACGGTCCCCCGGATGGCAGCGTGCCGACCTGGACCATAGCCGCGTCATCGGTCGAGACGTGCATGACGATTTGTTCGTGGTCCACAATCTCCTGCCCGTATTTGTCGACTAGCTCCTGTTTGGTGGAGGGGCGATGGAATCCTGTTGCGACCAATATTTTTATGTTTGCATCTGGCTGTGCCGAACGAATGCGCCGCAACAGGATAGGTGTAATGATTTTGGACGGAACAGGTCGCGTGTGATCCGAGCTGATAATGACAATGTTTTTCTTGCCTTTTACAAGCTCCTCGAGTTTGGAAGAACCGATTGGATGATCAAGCGAGGCTTCGACCAACTCTTGGGGCGACTTACCCGGTTGGTAGGAGTCCACTCTTGAAACCAGTGATCCCACAAAGTTTTGGTCGTCGATGTCGACAGATATCCGTTTTTTGTCGTAAGGCAAAAGAATTCTCATCGGTTTCTCCCTGATCCCTGGCTCTGACCCTTGATTGCGAACCTTAGTGTTTGCATCCGAACCCTCTGTTTTTGCTGAGGTAGGTGAGACATCCCACGCGTTTTATTGATCTTGAGGACGTTCATCAGCTCGTGCCTTATTTACTTCCGTCCTGGTGGGAAGTCCTTCAGCAGTTTTTGCGCTCCCTTGTTGAGCCTTTCCTGGTTTTTCTCCTGTTTTTTGCTGGGCTCAATCGCGTGTTGGGCAGCGCCTATCCAAATGAGCTTCTTTGCAGCAGGGTCATACATACCAAGGACGAAAGTCCCGATGTTAATGGTTGAAGTAGCCGCCGAAAATGAATCGAGGCCGCCGCCCCACGGGCCGAAGCCGCCCCACGGGCCCCCACCGCGCCAGCCGTCCGCGAAGCCGTTTATCTGCTTTTCCCTATCGATAGCGAGTTGGTAGCCGAGGAGTACGTCGGCCTTACCGCCGTCCACCACCTTGGTGAAGCCCTTGGCCGCCATCTGTGAATCGACCGCTTGCTTGACCTGGGCGTCCAGGATCTGGTCGGGCTGGCCACCTACTCGGGGTACGCCCTTTACCTCGTCGACCCACGCGTAGGTGTGATATTTCGAGAAATCGGTTCCTGGCATGTAGTTGGTTCTTACGTCCTGTGCGTATGTCATACAACACACGACTAGCGCCAGGACCAATGCAGGACCAAACTTTGCCTTCCAGTTTCGAGATTTTTGCCGCATCGCACTTCTCCTTTGAGTAGCTTGCCTTAACCATTCGTCAGCAATGCTCGATTGGCCAATGCATTTGAGTGGCCAGCGGGAGCCGTACCTCGAACTGTTCGGTCAAGTGGGTCTGCGTGAAGAATATAAGGGGAACTCGGCAGCTCTCCCCTCATTCATGCGAGAACCAGATGGCGGGCATGCTGACGGCATGCCGTCAGACCAACACTTGAGTCGGTGGGGTTGCAGAAATTTCCTGCCGCTTTGCTACCGGAATCTGCAAGAATGAATACCAGTCTCACCTGCTTGACTACTGGCACGAACCGTCGTCCACAAACTGATTCGAAGAGGCCATCGACGCGAGCGACTGCCAGCACGTCAAAAATTTTTGATTTAGAGGATCGCTATCCAAGGAGTTGGGCGCAAGAAAGTCTCTACTCACTGTGATTTTCAAGTATTTGTCAGTCAAGGCGTTCATAGTATTGAACTCGTTGGTCAGTAGCGGAAACGCCTTCTGATCCAGGTCCGTGCTCGCCGCCGCCTGGGTCTGCGCCAGGCTGGACCGAATTTGCCTCCTGTAGTTTCCGAACCATGTGTCGGACAAGGGATACCCTCGCTGAATCGCATTGTTTAACGCAGCGTGCCATTCAAGAATCTCCCTCATGGTCTCAATCCCGCCTGCGAGGAAAGGCTTAGAAAGGCCGACCGCTGGCTGCGGCGCCGACTGCGCTGGCGTATCGCTTCCGGGCAGGCTCAAAATGATCTGATTCCCTACGAAGCGCAGGGATCCGCCCGTGATCCGAGCTACTTCGTCTACTTCCACGAAATTCTTCCCTTGCACCTGAATCACTTTTGCCTTTCCCTGCGGCCCGGCGATCAACAGCGAACTCGTCTCCTCAGCCACCAGGACCAGCAACGGCAGCAGCAGGATCGCCGCCAGCATCACCAATGTTCGAATCGCATTTTGACGCATATCTCATTTTCCTTTATGACGGCCCGCGGTGTGCCGACGTCTCGCTCCCAGCATGGCAGGTCGCGTGCCATTTCGTTGGACTGCTGTCCCTATGGGAACCGCAACCAGAGTGCCAAAGGAGTCGACGAGAAACACGAGGCTTCGAGGTCCGCCGCGATCCGCGTGCCCGAATGCGGTCAGCGCTTGTCGTCTCTGTGACACTCGTGCCCTCTGGTTCCCACTGATCTCAACAACTTGTGTGGGTGTTGTTTTGGCACTCGCGTCGCCCGCAACAATACCCGATCTCGATACATGCGGTTCTCGGGAGGCGTTATGTCAATGATTCTCACATTCACTCGTAAGCGGGGCCGGTGGTATCGCGCGCTTCGGTACGGAAAGGGATTCAGCTTCGCTAACTTCGTGCGCTATGGCCTAGGGCTGGCGCGTAGCTGATGCCGATACTTCGCCTTTGAAACTGATAAAACACCTTTTTAGCGATCACCGGTGATCCAACCGCATCGCGCAAGGTCGCTTGACCAGCAACGCATAATGTCAGGGCCGGGAGAGAAGCGCCTCCAAATCCCCACATCGGTCGTTGCAGCAATCGCTTCTGCTCACTCCCATAGCAAGGCGTCAAAAATATAGCTTAACAAGGACCGTCACGACTGGTTTCGACATCTCGGCCGTATTCTGCTCGCCTGTGAATCCGGCACTCTGCGGTGGCCACGGGTGTCTCCGCCCGCAACGATCAGCTTTTTACGATTCCGATCTAACCGCGTTGCCGAAATCCAAAGAAAGGCTCGGAGATTTGCGATGCTTGCGGGCAGTGTTCACCCTGTCGTGCGGCACTGCCCGCATACGGACATCGCAGTGCGCTCAAAACCTGCTCCGCCCGTCTAGTTTCAACAACTTGCAACAGGTGCCCTTTGGCATGTGACCTGCATCACTCCAAATGCGAAACAAACGGACATATGGATAGCGACCACATTAGGTATTGCCACTGTCCACATTTCTGGTGATACGATCTTCCGGTGATTACTGCAATGAACAACTCAAGACTGTGGACACACAGCCCGGATACTTACCATCACGGGGACTTGCGCAGAGCGCTGATTCAGGCCGCGCTGGAGCTCGCGGCGGAAGAGAAAGATTGGAACTTCTCTCTCCGAGAGGTCGCGCGCAGGGCTGGTGTGAGTCACAACGCGCCGTATAACCATTTCCCTCACAAACGAGACCTGCTGGACGCCGCCGCTGCGGCCGGTCACGACCTGCTGCGCAGTGAATTAACGGCTGCCGTCGCCAAGATCGCCGACCCTCGCGCAGCCTTGTCGAAAATGAGTTCCGCGTATGTCAGTTTTGGGATTAAGAATCCTGCGCTTTATCGCCTGATGTTCAGTGTGGCGCCGAGTGGCCCTGCCTGGCGTCCAGAAGAAGTCCTGACCGCGTGGGTAGCTTCGCGTGCCGTTCTGGAGAACATTCTCCGCCGTGGCGCCCGCATCGGAATCTTCGACCCCGCATTCACCCGAAAGTCGGAATTGCAAACCGCGGCTCTCTATACGTGGGCCGTAGTTCACGGCCTAACCATGCTTGCGACCGATGGCCTCGCGGGCGTCGAGCATCTGTCCATCGAGCGCATTGCGCAAAAAGTCGTCACAACGACTCTTCGGGGGCTTGCAGGGTGTGGAACGTCAACAAACGGATCAACAAAATGAAATTCACCTACCTATTAATAGTGTTAATTCTCTGTGTTCTTGCATGGCCGATGGCTTCAACAGCGCAAGAGCAATCGAACGCCGAGACTCAGGCGCCCGTGCTTACCCTTGATGAGGCGGTTAGTCTGGCACTCCAACACAACTGGAATGTGAAGAACTCTGTGCTGGAAGCTCAGAAACAGGATTTTGAAGTGGGTACAGCGCGCAGCAAGCGCAAGCCCCAATTTCAATTCTCCATGCTGGGCGGAGAGTTGCTGCACTCGTTTGACTTTACCATCCCGCAAGGCTCCCTTGGCACGTATGCGAACACTGGGCCGATCCCCTCAACGAACGCCAAAATCCACACGCCCGCGGTGTTCACTACTTATTTGACGGGCAGCATCGACCAACCGCTGACACAGCAATACAAGATCGGCCTCGGAATTCATGCGACGGAGCTTGGCCGCGACATCGCTCGTGAAGAGGTCCGCGCCGAGCGGCAGAAGATCGCTGCCGACGTCCGCACTGCGTATTTCAACCTTTTCGCGATTCAGGCGAATGTGGACGCCGCGCGTGAGGCGGTGAAAACACTCGAAGAAGCGCAGCGCGTCACGGCCCAATACATGACAGAAAAGACGGTGCTGCGCGCCGATGCATTGGACGTCGACGCCCGGTTAGCGAAATCGCGCTATGAGTTGTCCGTCTCAGAGAATGGCTTGGCAACGCAACGTGAGGCATTGAACCAACTGCTGGGCCGCGATGTCGCGACACTCTTTCGTGTCGAGTTTATTCCGGAGCAAGACAGAAGCGATCTGACTCTCGATTCAGCCCGGCAGGAAGCTTCGGCGAACCGCCCCGAGGTGCGGCAAGCGCACCTGAAAGAAAAACAAGCGGAATACGACCGGCGCCTCGCGAAAGCCGAATACATTCCGGACCTGAGTTTTGAGGTGCGCTATCAGGGAATCAACAACGTGGAAGTTCTTCCGCAAAATGTTGCCACGGCCGGTTTTTTCCTGACCTGGGAGCCGTTCACTTGGGGACGCCGCCACAACAAGGTGGTTGAAGCGACGAAGACTGTCGAACAGGCTCACAACGGGATCCAGGAGACGGAATCGAAGGTCGCCGTAGAGGTGGGTGCGAAGTACCGTAAATGGCAGGAAGCTTCTCTGCTGCTTAAGGCTTCTCGTACTGCCCACGAAGCGGCTGTAGAGCAATTGCGCGAGACGGGCAACAAATATAAGGAGCAGGCCGCACTGTTACGAGACCTTCTCCAGGCACAGACGCAGAGTTCCGAAACCAGTTTCCAGTATCAGCAATCGCTGTCCTCCTATTGGAGCGCTTTTGCCGAACTGCGCAAAGCGATGGGAGAAGAGTAACCGATGAGAGCAAGAATTATTTTAGGCGCGACAGCCAGTCTGGGCGGCGTTCGAGAAAGCGATCGGAGAGGAGTAGACGTTATGGGAAGCAAATTCAGAAAAGGGTTCGGACTAGCAATAACGGCTGGGCTTTTGGTCATGACGGCAGCTATTAATGGCTGTCATCAACCCACGCAAGTAGCCGCCAAGTCGCCCACGCCTGTTCATCTGGTGGATGTGGCTTTGTATTCGTCCGCAGAAGATTTGCGCTACTCGGCTTCCGTTCTGCCGTTCGCCCAAGCGAGCTTGTCATTCAAGTCCGCAGGATATGTGACGGAGATTAAGCAGATCATGGGCGCCGACGGACGGCGTCGCGACATAGGTCCAGGAGACTATGCTGCTCGGGGCACAGTTCTCGCGCAGATTCGGCATCCGGATTTGAAGAATCAGCTTGATGCCGCGGCAGCGGCTGTCACACAAGCCCAGGCTCAGCACCTCGACGCCTCCCAGGATTACGAGCGCGCCAAGCATCTTTTCGCCACCGACAGTTTGACCAAACCGGATTTCGATCGAGCGCAGGCGAGATTCGATTCCACCCTCGGAGCTGTGGATCAGGCCAAGGCTAATTTGCACCAAGCAGAGCTGGCTCTGGAGGATGCCGATTTAACGACGCCGTTTTCGGGTTACATCATTTCGCGGAACATCGAATTAGGGAACCTCGCAGCACCCGGCACTCCGGCCTTTACTGTCGCTGACACGAGTGCAGTCAAAATCGGTTTTGGCGTTCCCGACTATGCCGTAAGGCGTCTACGCCTTGGGCAGCAATTCAGCATTCATCTGCAGGACGATCCGAAAGACTACAGCGGGCGGGTCACGAGTATTGCTGCCAGCGCGGATGAGAAAAATCGCGTTTTCGCCATCGAGGTGACCGTACCCAACCCTAAGGCGTTATTGAAGCCCGGGATGATTGCTTCACTAAGTTTGACGGGCGTTCACAAAGCCCCGGTTCCCTCCGTCCCTCTTAGCGCCGTTGTTGCCGACCCCGGCTCAGCCGGACACTACGCGGTTTTCGTCGCCAGCGAACAGGGCGGCAAATGGGTGACCCATTTGCGCGAGGTGGCACTCGGTGAAACCCACGAGAGTGATGTGGCAGTTGACGGTGTAAATCCAGGCGAAAAAGTCGTCGCTGTTGGAGCCGCTGGTTTAAAGGACGGCGATTTCATCCAGGTTATCCCATAGAGGTATAGAACAAATGGCACTCGAACACGAACAAGAGTTCAGTAATCGCCGCAATGTCCCGAGGTTTTTCGTCGAGCACCCCCATATCTCCTGGATCCTTCTGGCCGGAGTGCTCATTTGGGGCTGGTTCGGCTATACATCCATGCCACAGCGCAAGGACCCGGACATTCCCGTGCGTCTCGGCGTCGCGGCTTGTCCCTGGCCCGGAGCCACCGCGCAACAAGTCGAACAGTACATTACCCGTCGAATTGAGGACGTTGCCGCCGAGAATAAGACCATTCATCCGGGAACCGATGCGGAGTACGGTATTAAGTCCATATCTCTGCCCGGCTATTCGTTTGTGACCATCCAACTGGATGAGGGCATCACCGATACCAAGCGGCAATTCAGCGATATCAACCTCAAGCTGGATGCTCTAAATTCTCAGTTACCGCAGGGTGCCGGTCCCATCACTTTCCAGAGCGATTTTGGAGATACAGCCGCCCTCATGCTGACGGTCGCGAGCCCGAAGGCGGACGACATCGAAATTGCGGCTCGTGCCAATTCCATCGAAGCCGCAATTCGCAAAGCTCGTGATGCAAAACAGCAGAATCGAGTGGGTCAGCAGATCACAGCGGTAGTTTCCTTTCCGCAATCGATTCCGGCTCGGCAGGTTCTTGACACCACATACATGTTTCAAGAGCAAGCGCAGCGCGCCGGAATCCTTCGAGACTCGGAAATCATACAGGGGAGCGGATTTATCGGCGTGGATGGCATTTCCGACGCAGATGACAATACCATTCAAGCGTTCATCCGGCGGTTCATCGCGGAGCGGCTAAAGCGCTCCGAGATGCATCCCGATGCGTGGGACCAAGTGATCATTCGCGATCCGAGGGAAACACGAACGAAACTGGCCAACGTTGCTGGCGACAAATACAGCTATGCCGAACTCGACAATTTTTCTGACTTGATTGGCCGAACGCTGCAGGGTGCTCCCGAAGTCTCCAAGGTGGAGCGGCGGGGCGTTTTGTCGCAGACCGTCTATCTGGATTATTCGCAGGATCGCCTCGCGGCCTACGGCCTGCGTCCTGCTGATCTCTCCAAAGTTCTTTCGGCTCGGAACATCATCGCGCCGGGCGGAACCGTGGAAACCGGTGAGCGCAGGGTCACTCTCATTCCCTCCGGACAATTCGATACCGCAAAAAGCATCGGCGATGTGGCGATATCGACTACGTCAGAGGGTACCCCCGTATATTTACGGGATCTCGTCCAAATCAGCCGGGGTTATCAGGCTCCTGCCACGTATCTCAATTACTACACTTGGCGGGATGCAAGTGGACACTGGCAGCGCAGCCGTGCGATTACCTTAGCCATCTACATGCGCGATAAGAAGCAGATCGCGCGTTTCGGACAGTCGGTGAATTTGAAGCTTTCGCAGCTTCGCCAAATCCTCCCCGCCGACCTGATTCTGGCACACACCTCCGATCAACCGCTGCAAGTCTACGAGAACATTCACCTGTTCATGCGGGCGCTGATCGAAGCCATTATTCTCGTCGTCTTTGTTTCGCTGATCGGATTTTGGGAGTGGCGCCTAGCGCTGATTATGGCGCTGGCCATACCGATCACACTCGCGATGACCTTCGGTATCGTGAATATGTTGGGAATCGATCTTCAACAAGTCTCCATCGCATCGCTGATCATCGCGCTGGGCCTTCTCGTGGACGTGCCGGTGGTTTCAGGAGACGGCATTAAACGCCACTTGGCGGAAGGGTTTCCGCGCAACATTGCCTCCTGGCTTGGCCCGTCGAAGCTCGCCACAGCGATCTTTTACGCGACGGTCACGAATATCATCGCCTACCTCCCATTTTTGATGCTCACCGGCAATCCCGGCGAGTTCTTGAAGAGCCTGCCTGTCGTGATGACGGCCTGTCTTGTTTGTGCGCTTATCGTTGCAATGACCTTCGTTCCATTCCTGGGGTACTACATTTTGCGCCCTCCGGCAAAGCGGGAACCGACGATCGAGGAGAGACGGCAGCGGGGTTTCTACGGCTTCTATAATCGGCTGGTGGGAAAAGCCATAAAACACCGTTGGGCTGTCCTCGCCGGGTCCTTAATTTTCCTGATTCCAGGCGCGCTGCTCGGTTCTCGGCTTAAGACCCAATTCTTTCCCGAAGACGTCCAGTATTGGTTTTATTTGGATATTTGGCTGCCGAATGACGCTCCCTTGAGCGTCACCAACGATGCTGCCGTGCAGGTCGAAAGAGTCGTCCGACAGGTGATTGAAAATTCACCTGACGTCACTGCCAAAGAGAATCGTGGGCATCTTCTCAAGTCACTGACGACCTTTGCCGGTGGTGGGGGACCGCGCTTCTGGTTTTCGGTCTCGCCGGAAATGCCCCAGACCAACTACGCGCAAATGATCGTTGAGGTCACGGATAAAGAGGCTTCGCCAAAGTTGGCTCGTCCCATCCAGGACGCACTGGACAAGGAAGTTCCGGGCGCGTGGGTCACGGTTCGCCAGCTTCAAACGAACCCTGTTGAGAATCCCGTAGAGCTGCTGATCTCTGGGCAGGAGGACGTTGACGCAAGAAATGAAGCTAGCGATATTCGCACGCTGCGACAGATCGCCGGGCAGGCTCAAGACATCGTCAGGCAAGCTCGCGGTATTGCCGTTCTTCGCGATGATTGGTTCCCTGATGATGTTCAGCAGAGGATTCAGATCGATCCAGACCGCGCAAACGTCGCCGGCATTAGTAACGCCGATGTCGCAGAAGGGTCGGCCGCGGCCATGAGCGGCGCCCGAGTAGGCGTGTTCAAGGAAGGCGACAAGAACATCCCGATTGTGGCGCGCCTTCGCATGGAGGAACGTGCGCAGCTCGCTGATATCAAGAACCTGTATGTTTATTCTTCGCAGACCAACAACCGCGTGCCTCTGCTGTCGATCGCCACGGTCGGAAATTCTTTGGAAACGGGTCGCGTCAGGCGCCGCGAGCATTTTCGCACCATTTCCATACTGTGTTATCCCCAGCCTGGAGTTTTCGCCTCTGAGGTGCTTAACCAGATCCTTCCAAAACTACAGGAGTTTCAGAAGAATCTTCCCCCGGGTTATCAGCTCCGGATTGGTGGCGAAAGGGCCAAACAAATCGAAGGATTCGACAACCTCAAACTCGTTCTGTTGATCTCTTTACTCGGCATTTATCTGGCACTGCTCATTCAGTTCAATAACGCAGTCAAACCTCTACTGGTATTCGCCGCTGCTCCCTATGGTGTGATTGGCTCCCTGATCGCCCTCTCGATTACGCATACGCCGTTTGGATTTATGGCTTTTCTGGGCATAGTCAGCTTGATCGGCGTGATCGTCAGCCACGTCATCGTGCTGTTTGACTTTATCGAGGAAATGCACGAGAAAGGGGAGCCTCTGGAGCAGGCGCTTCCCGACGCAGGCATCCAACGTATTCGGCCCGTAATGATCACTGTAGGAGCGACCATATTGGCGCTCTTCCCGCTGGCGCTGGAAGGAGGGCCCCTATGGCAGGCTCTTTGTTATGCACAGATAGGCGGGCTTGCCGTGGCGACGTTCATCACGTTGCTTCTGGTGCCGGTCCTTTATAGCATCTTCGTACTCGACCTGAAAATCATTCGCTGGGAAACGAAACAATCTCCGGCAGAGGCTGAACTTCGCCCGGCCCCTGAAATGGCGCCACACACCAGTTGAGGCAAGGTTCAGTTGAGCCGCAGCGGTGGGCAACGTTTTTGCTGATTTGACTTAGGTCCGGCGAACACGGGACAAGCGCTCCCTGAACAGTGCGTAAGTCTCGGTTTCGCTGAAGGCTTTTCGCGATGATATTTCTTAATGAAGCCGTGGCTGGCGTCTTTCTGCTAATCCTCACGCTATTGCTGCAGTGTGCCGGAGTAGCTGCGCTGATCGAATGGCTGGAATACGGTCTAACACGGGAGACCAGGTTTGGTCCGCTCCACTCGGCCGTGCTGGTGGTGAGAGTGTCGGTCGCAATCATTCTTCTGCATAGCCTGGTGATTCTTGTTTGGGCGAGCTGGTTCCGGTTGCGTTGTTTCCGGTCATGGGAACTTGCTTTTTACTTCTCAGCCAGTAGTTATGTGACCGTGGGATACGGCGACGTGATCCTGCCATCGAACTGGCGACTCTTAGGGCCGCTGGAAGGCATGACCGGCGTGCTGATGTGTGGCGTATCAGTGGCTCTTCTGTTTGCCTTAATCAACCGGCTGATCGATCGCGATACACATCGTCGCAGAGAATCGATGGTGCTGAAAACGCCCGATTTGAGGTCGACCAACTACATCAAGAGTTCGGCGGCGCACTCGAGGGAAAACAGTCATGGCTAACGCCCACATCCAAACTCCGGGCTGGCTTCGCCAGATGGAGACTATCCTCGAAGAGCTCAACGAGGGAGTGGTCATCGTTGACAATCAACTCCGTGTGGTATTCGCGAACGAGGCTCTGCTCCGATTGGGAATGTATAACCGTGAAGAAGTGCAGGGCTACACGCCCGATGCGATTTTCCCAGCGAAGGATATTCCGTACCTGCTGCGGCAACATGAATCAGGCCATCGCTACGGACGCAGTCGCACTGAGTTCTACCTGCCTCGCAAGAATGGCGAGAAGATCCCGGCGATCTTCAGTGGGCGGGTGATTCAGGGACCGGACGGCCAGGAATACGCCCTACTTATCGTCACTGACATCAGCGCACAGAAGCGCGTCGAGGGGCAACTCCGACAATCGAACGCGCTTCTGGAAAAGCGGCAGATGGAAATTGAGGAGGAACTCTCGCTCGCCGCTCGGGTTCAACAATCGCTGGCACCACAAAACCTGGTTCGGAACGATGTCTCGGTCGAGACTTACTACAATCCCGCGCGTACCATTGGCGGTGACTTTGGCGTGGTCTTTCCACATGATGAACAAGTTCTGACGGTGCTCATGTGCGACGTGTCGGGCCATGGTATTGGTTCGGCGCTCATGGCCAACCGCATTTACTCCGAAACACTGCATCAGCTTGAACGCAAGACAAGCCCAGGTAACTTGTTGCGGCACGTTCACGACTTCGTGCACGATCGCCTCGCGACAGACACCTTTTTCTTTACCATGGCTGCAGTTCGTTTCACTCAACGCGGGCGCCACATGACCTTTGCTGCCGCAGGCCATCCGCCCGCAATGCTCGCTTCAAGAGGGCACGTCCGCCTGCTCGAATCGCAAAACGGCATTCTCGGTTGTTTGACTGAAACAGCACCGTCCGAGTCCGTTGACGAAATTGATCTTGAGCCTGGCGACCGCCTGGTCCTTTACACGGACGGGCTCGACGAGGTCTTTAACCATAACGAGGAAATGCTCGGCGTCGATGGCCTTTCACAATTAGTCCTCGATTCGGCGAAGCTCCCATTGCCGGAAATGCGGCAAGCAATCCTTGACGGCGTGGCTGCGTGGAGTCGCGGCCCTCTCGTGGATGACGTTTCGCTCGTCATTGTCGAAACTCTGTAGCCCGGGCGTCACCATGAGGGTCTACGCGGTCAATAAAAGAGCCTTAGGTCGAGAACAGTTCTGGATGGCTCGACTGGTCAGGACGCTCCCAGCCATGATCACCCCGCTGCCCGTTCCGGGGATTCCTGCCTTCAAAATGGAAGTGGCAGCGGCAAAGATGTTAAGCGCACCCTGATGAACGACAAATCGGACAAATGGCTCCCAGCAGCTATTGCCGATTTGCGGACCATCCGGGGAGCGATCGGCTGATCAACACCACGGGGTAGACGGGCTAATCCTTATTGAAGATGCACCCCCTACTAGCTCTTGTTCCCGATTACCTCCATGCCAGCACTTAGCTCCCGTATTTAATCCCAGAACGCGTTAAGATTACTGACCAATGAGCGCAAGATGCAGACCTAGCCCAGCAGTGCGCATGAGTGTGCTCCTCCTGGCGTGCGCTGCTCTGATCTGCGGCCAAACTGCGTTCGCGCTTGACCCATCGCTGGACGTTAGCCAATACGCGCATTCCGCGTGGTTCTTCCGCAATGGTTTCTTGAATGGCGCGGTCTACGCAATCACGCAAACCCCTGACGGTTATCTCTGGTTAGGCACGCAGTCCGGTGTCGTTCGCTTTGACGGCGCTCGAGCGGTGCCATTAGCTCTCCCGCCTGGCCAGCAACTTCCCAGCACCGCGGTTACCTCACTCCTGGCGGCACGCGACGGTACCCTTTGGATCGGAACCTTCGACGGGCTGGCGAGTTGGAAGGATGGTCGCCTAACCGAATACCCCGCTCTCGCCCAACGATCTGTTATCGCACTCTTTGAGGATCGGGACGGAACCATGTGGGCGGGCGGGTTTGGAGGCCCGACGGGGAAACTCTGCGCAATTCGCGGCGGAAGAACCACCTGTTTCGGTGAGGACGGCAGGCTCGGCGCCGTCGTGACATCTTTGTATGAAGATTCGGACGGCAGTCTATGGGTCGCAGCGGCCACAGGACTATGGCGATGGAACCCTGGTCCTCCGACCCGCTTTCCCTCACCAAGAATTCCGAGCTTCCAAGCCTTCACGCAAGGCGATGATGGTTCAGGTGTCATCGTCGCCTTGGATAGCGTTCGTCAAATCGTCGGCGGAAAGCTGATAGATTACCCTCTTCCTGGCGCGCCGCTCCCTTTGACGGCCGCGCATCTCCTGCGCGATCGCAACGGTGGACTGTGGATCGGCACTAACGCTCATGGGCTCGTGCACTCCTACCAGGGCAAAACCAGCGTGTTTGCGCACTCCGACGGCCTCTCGGGCGATCGCGTCATCGCCATGTTCGAGGACCATGAAGGGACAATCTGGGTTGCTACCTCCGACGGTCTGGATGAATTCCGTGAATCGCCCGTAGGCGCGCTCTCGGTGAGAGAACAGCTGTCCAGTGTGACTGCCACGTCCATTCTGGCCGCGCGCGATGGCAGCATATGGATGGGCACGGAAGATGGGCTCAACCGGTGGAAGCGGGGACGCATCACGGTATATCGGAAGCGAACCCATCCGGGACTACCCGACGATGCAGTCCAATCGCTGTTCGAGGATGAACATGGCCGCATTTGGGTTTCAGGCCATCGCGGCCTTGCGGTGTTGGAAGAGGGCAAGTTTACTATCGTGCCGTCCGTGCCTCCGGGCACTACGCATGCCATCGCTAGCGACAAGCACGGCGGTCTGTGGCTCAGCCTGTGGGTCACCTCGAATGATTACGGTCTGGTGCACCTGGCTGACGGAAAAATCATTGAGCAGGTGTCTTGGCAGAAAATCGGTGGTGGGCCTGGCTCCGGCCTTGTGCCTGACCAGGACGGCGGTGTCTGGACGGGCCTGATAAGCGGCGGCGTAGCGTATTGGCACGCCGGCCAAATCCGGAACCTGGCATTGAGCGAAGACCGGGCAGGTTCTCCGAGGGTGTTGGAGCTTGGACAGGATCCCGACGGCTCACTTTGGGCCGCTACCGAAAATGGTTTATATCGGATTACGAACGGACGTGTCGCGGCCCTCACCACCGCGAACGGATTGCCCTGCAATGCCGTCCACTGGATCATCGAAGACGATCTTTCTTCCTACTGGCTTTACACGCGCTGCGGGCTCGTGCGCATCACGCGGAGCGAACTGGATGCATGGATCGCCGACCCGAAGCGCACGATCCAGGCAACCACGTTTGACGTTGCTGATGGCGTCCGTCCGGTTGGGGTCCTTAAGGGTTTCAGGCCTTCGGTCACCAAGTCTCCCGACGGCAAAATCTGGTTCCTGAATGGGGATGTCATCAGTGTCCTTGACCCGTCCCGCATCCGCATCAACACTCTGCCGCCTCCGGTACGTGTCGAGCAAATCATCGCCGACCACAAAGTCCAATGGCAGAACTCACCTGGCGCGGCGGTTGCGAATGTGCGTCTGCCGCCGCTCACTCGCGATCTGCAGATCGACTACACCGCTCTCAGCCTCGTCGCACCGGAGAAGGTCCATTTCAAATACATGCTGGAAGGCCAGGATCAGGACTGGAAGGAAGTGGTCAACGACCGACAGGCGCAATACACGAATCTTCCTCCCCGTCATTACCGCTTCCGCGTGATCGCGAGCAACAACAGCGGCGTATGGAACGAGCAGGGAGATACCCTGGAGTTCTCCATCGCCCCGGCGTATTACCAGAAGAATTGGTTTCGCGGGCTCTGCGTAGCTGCTGTTCTGGGACTGCTGTGGGCGGCCTACCAGTTTCGCGCCCGGCAGTTGCATCAACAGTTCGAAATGACACTGCAGGCACGTGTCGGCGAGCGCACACGGATTGCGCGGGAGCTTCACGACACGCTGCTACAAAGCTTTCAGGGAATTTTGCTGCATCTTCAGAGACTCTCGAACCGGCTGCAACAGAGCGAGACAAAACAAGCACTCGATAGCGCAATCGAACAGGCCGCGCAGGCAATCGTTGAAGGCCGGGATGCGGTGCAGGACTTGCGCGCGTCGACGGTCGAGAGCAATGATTTGGGTTTGGCGATTAGAACGCTTGGCGAAGAGTTCGGGGCGGCTGACAATCTCTCGCGCCGCCCGGAGTTCAGTGTGCGCTTGGAGGGCACGCCGCAGAGTTTGCACCCGATTGTGCGCGACGAAGTGTACCGGCTGGCCGGCGAGGCGATGCGCAATGCGTTCCGCCACGCAGAGGCGCAGCGCATCGAAGTGGAAATTCGTTATGATGAGCGGCAGCTACGGGTGAGGGTGCGCGATGACGGCAAGGGCATTGACCCGATACTGATACGCGCTGATGGGCGCGAAGGACACTTCGGTTTGCATGGCATGCGTGAAAGGGCGAAACTGATCGGTGGGAGTTTGACGCTGTGGAGCGAACTGGACTCCGGCACGGAAGTCGAGCTGAGTATTCCGGCTGCTCGCGCGTACACGCGAGCCAGTAAAGGACATGGATCGTTGCTAGAGAAGTTCTTTGCGAAGTTGTGGGGCCGTGGCACGGGGAAGGAATCATGAGCGAGGAGCCAACCGCGATTCGGATTCTCGTGGTCGATGATCATCCGGTTGTGCGCGCAGGCGTCGCAGGACTCGTCGGGGATCAGCCCGACATGAAGATCGTTGGCCAAGCGTCCAATGGACGGGAAGCGATTCAGCGGTTTCGGGATCTTCATCCCGACGTCGTGCTGATGGACTTGCAGATGCCGGAAATGAACGGGCTGGACGCGATGATCGCGATTCGGGATGAAGCTCCCCAAGCGCGAGTTATCGTGCTAACCACGTATGTCGGCGATACACAGGTACTGCGCGCAATCAAAGCTGGCGCTCGGGGATACCTGCTGAAAAGTACGCTGCATAAGGAACTTCTGGACACCATCCGGGCCGTTCATGCTGGCAGAAAGATGATTTCCGCCGATGCCTCTTTCGAACTTGCGGAGCATGCGGCCGAAGAAGCCCTGACTCCGGCAGAAGTCCGTGTGCTGCGGCTGATTGCGGCAGGGAACGCAAATAAAGAGATTGCAGAGCAGCTATCGGTAAGCGAAGAGACGGTGAAAGGCCAGGTCCGAAACATTCTGTCCAAATTGGGGGCGAAAGACCGCACCCACGCCGCGATGATCGGACTGAAACGCGGAATTATCACATTCTAGCTAGGCCGCTCGAAAGAGTCCCTTGCTCGGGCCTTTTGAGGCTTACGCGTGTATCGCGGAGTTCGTAATCTTGATTCTGCCGTGCGCCGCCTTTTCTCAACCTTCGCCCTCGGTGCGCCCGGGGCGGGACTTCTTTTGCTTCGAGTCGTTGCGGGCATCGCCTTGGTGTTTCATGCAGCGATGGCACTTCGCGGCGATCCCCCGGTTGGATCAACCATGCTCTACGTGATCACTGGGGCCGTGGGAATACTTTTGTTAGTGGGTTTATGGACCCCCATCGCGGGAAGCCTTTTGGCGATTCTTGCGTCATGGGGCGCCTTCCTGCACCCCGCAGATCCTTGGACCTGCGTCCTCCTAGGAACTCTCGGTGCCGCCCTGGTGCTCCTGGGACCGGGGGGCTGGTCGGTCGACGCCTACCTGTTTGGCTGGAAGCGGATCGAGCTTCCGGATCGATGGAGTTAGTTTCATACCTTCGAGCACGCTCTTTCTCCCAATAAGGAGTCATGCACACCGATTTAGTGCATATCGTTAACCGAAATAGTGTCCGCGAACGACCGTTGCAGGGTTGTCCCCAAATGCAACTGGATTGACAATGCGAACGTCACTAGCCGTCAGCTCCGCATCGAGTCTGCAAGATACTGCAAATGGAGAGACGGGAGGAGAATATGGGGTACACGAATTTTGCTATCACAGACCTCGGAGGCCTCGCAGGAACAAGCTTTCCCGAAGTGGGCGAACTGGAAGAAAAACACCTTTACCTCGATTCGGAAATTGACTCCGAGTACAGCTTTGGGGATATCGTCGGCAAGAGTGCCGCGCTGCGCAAAGTGCTGGACCAAGTTGCGATTGTCGCACCAACTGGGTCAACCGTGCTCCTGCACGGTGAGACCGGCACTGGGAAAGAACTGTTCGCCCGGGCGATCCATAACCTCAGCCCGCGTCGCGAGCGCAGTTTCGTTCGACTGAACTGTGCCGCCATACCTTCCGGGCTGGTGGAAAGCGAACTGTTTGGGCATGAAAAGGGCGCTTTCACCGGCGCACTGATGCAGAAACAAGGCCGTTTCGAGTTGGCCGATCGCGGCAGTCTGTTTCTGGATGAGATCGGCGATATCAGCCTGGAGCTGCAACCAAAGCTACTACGCGCCCTACAGGAACAAGAATTTGAACGCCTCGGAAGCACGAGAACGATTCGTGTGGACGTCCGCCTGATTGCTGCAACGCACCGCAATCTGCAGGACATGATCCGCAAAAACCAGTTTCGCGAAGACCTTTTTTATCGATTGAACGTTTTTCCGATTGAGATTCCTCCGCTTCGCGAGAGGCGCGAGGACATTCCGCTCCTGGTGCACTATTTTGTTTTGTGCCACTCGCGTCAAATGCAAAAGCGCATTAAGTCCGTTCCGAAGCAGGCGATGGAGGCGCTGGTGAATGCCGATTGGCCGGGTAACATTCGCGAACTGGAAAACTTCATCGAGCGCTGCGTGATTTTCACCCAAGGGCACGAGCTGAATGTCCCACGTGCAGAGCTGCGACGCTCCGCTGCCCCAGCCGCATCAACATTCGAACAGGCCGAGCGGCAGGTCATCACCGATGCATTGAGAGCTGCCTCGGGGAAGATAGCTGGTAAGGGCGGAGCGGCGGAGCGCCTCGGACTGAAACGAACAACGTTATTAAACAAGATGAACAAATTGAACATCAGCCGCGCTGACTATGTCGCGTAGCAAATTCCGTTGGTGTGGTTGGCCCCCAGATTGCCCGTCAACATGCGGAAGCGCAACGTGAGGAGTTTGGGACATATCGGTTCTCGGGAAGGGTTATGTCAGTGATTCTTTTATTCGCTGGCAAGTGGGTTCGGTGGCACCGCGTGTTGCGGAGCGCCAAGGCATTCAGCTTCGTTGCCTCCGCACGCCATGGCCTGTGGCTGGGGGGTAGCCAACGGTGCCGCAACCAACCGCACACTGATAACGAAAGGTACAGATAAATGCTGCGTTGCTCCAAATTCCTCGCGCTGTTACTGCTATTGAGCGCAGCTATCGATTCTGCCAGGGGAGTGCCGAACCGCGAGTCAACGGCTTTCGCACCAGTCCCGGAGCTAAGCGCTGGATTCGATCTCCTATACGTGCAGAAGTTTGCCGATGGACGCCAAATTTTCGCGGACTGGGAGTCTCGTAATCGGGAGGATCCTTTTGGTGAGGTGGCCGTGGCGGCGAGCTATCTTTTTGAGGAGTTGTACTTCCAAGGCGTATTGACAAGCGATTTTTTTCTGAACGAAAAGAGATTTCTGCACGGGATTGATGGCCGGCCGAACCTGGAGCGCATGAGCCGTTTCGCCGAAGCGCTAACTCGGGCCCGCGAACTCGCCAAGGTGCGGCAGAAAACAAACCCCAACGATGGAGAAGCTCTTTTTGCCCTGACGCTGGCTGCCGGAATGGAAGCAGACGCTGAATCGATTCTGCAGAAGAAACATATGAACGGCTTGAAGCGCATGAAGGAAGCTAATAAATATGCCGAGTGTTTACTGGCAAATTATCCGGACGCGACCGATGCTTACATAGCACTTGGCATAGCAAACTACATTATCGGATCGCAGAGCGCTGGTTCCCGCTTCGTGCTCCGCTTCGATGGAATTCACGGCGACAAAAAGCTCGGCATGGAGCAAGTCGCCAGGACCGCGGCGAACGGTCGCTATCTGCGCCCGTTCGCCAAAATCATCCTAGCCCTTGCTGCGTGCCGGGAAAATCAGACTGCCCTCGCGCGAAAGTTGTTGGGGGAATTGATCGAGCAGTATCCGGATAGTGAACTGTTTGCTTCGGAATATGCCAAAGTATCGAGCTTGCCCCTGCCGGCGGCCCCGGTTCACTGACCTCTCTGTGTCTTTGGCCTGGCATTCGACTCCGAAAAACGCCTCGTCGCGGTTTTGGTTCTTTCCGGCCCACTTCAACAGAGCAGCCGCCTGCATGATCTGCCCAACTTGGCAATAGCCACACTGCGGCACGTTGATTTGCATTCACGCTTTCTGAACCAAGCGCAGTCCATTCTTCTCGAGGGCTTTGACTGTCGTGACTTCTTTTCCAGCCACGTCCTTCATCGAGGTCACGCAGGATCGGGTGGCTTGTTCATTCAGGTGCACCGTGCAAGCGCCACAAAGCCCGATGCGGCAGCTAATGGCGATAAGAGTCGTTATGTCACAGGACACGGAACCGCGCGGAGATAAGCTCCGAGGTTATCTCGTGTGCGTCACATTGCTGTCCGCATACGGCCAGGCCTTGCCGAAAAACCGTCAGACATAGTCGAGACTCGATCGTAAGCGCCGTAATTACATGGAAAACCGGGGACAGACGGGACGTTCACTTCGCGGCCTCATACTACCTCAAAAGAAAGGGCCGGAATCCTGGGTTCCGGCCTTGTGGATCACGAATTGGTTGCGGGGGTCAGATTTGAACTGACGACCTTCGGGTTATGAGCCCGACGAGCTACCAGGCTGCTCCACCCCGCATATTCACTATAGCGGAGCGTTCCCATTCCGTCAAATCTGACGCGGGGCTTGGCGCGTGCGGCGCGATTGCTTTGGGCGAGAGAGTCGGTGTTAGCCCGCAAGCGGGAGTTGCTGTCCGCACGCTGTATGCTCTGCCGGCGACGCCGCGGTAGTTTGCTTGCGCGGCGCCATGGTGGTTCGGGCCGAGCTCGCTTGGCCGCAAGGCCGACCTCCAAAACTGTCTGGCCGCACGGAATCAGAGTACAAAATCGATTATTGACAGAGTAACACAAATGGCGTTACACCAGTAGCTAACCGTCAAGCCGATAAGAGCCGTCAGGGTTCCTACATTCCATGAACCAGGCCCGCCACTTGGAACGACTGTGAATCCCGGCAGAATTCGGAGGGGCGGCGCGGCGCCTGAATCAGGGAAGACCTCGATTTGAGCACCGCGGTGCCGGGCGTAGGTCGTCATGCCGAAGAGCGTCACGCTTCTGGACATTGCTGAGGCTTTGGGTGTTTCCACGGGAACGGTGCATCGCGCCCTCCATGATCATCCCGGGGTCAATGCGCTGACCAAGACGCGTGTGCTGCGCATGGCGAAGTCCATGGGGTACCGCGTGAATCTGGCGGCTCGTTATCTGTCATCGAAGCGGAGTTGCCGCATCTCGGTGAACACCCTGAAGGGAGTTATCTCCTATTGGGATGAAATAAGAGCCGGGATTAAGGAGGAAGCCGAAGCTATTGGCATGGATAGCGTCGAGCTAGAGTTCCGAACCTATTCCGTGATGCAGGGGCAGGGCGAGGAAGAAGCGTTCCAGGAAGCGTTAAACGAGAATGTAGATGGCATTATCACATTTCCCAGCCATCCGAAAAACCTGGGTACGTGGATGCGCCGCGCTTCACGGTCGGAGATTCCGGTGGTCTGCGTCACAACGGATGCCCCAGACTCGCGACGCCTGGCCGTGGTTTCCATCGACACAGCTCTGAGCGGTTCGCTGGCGGCGGACCTGATGGGAAGAATATTGGGCGGGAAAGGCAATGTGGCTGTGACCGTCGGGGCGCTGCAGATTAACGAGCATGCGGAGAAGTGCCGTGTGTTTGAGCGGACTCTTCGCAACTATTACCCGGAGATGAAACTGGCTGCGGTCCTCGAAGACAAGAGCGAGGAAGCCGAAGCTTATGCGAGAAGCAAAGCGCTCTTTCTTCAGCATCCAGAACTGAGCGGCCTATACGTCTCCACCGAAACTTCCACTCCTGTGCTGCAGGCAGCGCGCGAAGCCGGTGTTCTTTCTCGGCTGACGATTATCACCACAGACCTCTTCCCTGCCCTGGCGAAGGAGATTCGCAGTGGGGCAGTTCTGGCGACGCTTTACCAATGCCCGAACCGCCAGGGGCGGATGGCTTTCCGGGTGCTCCATGAATTCCTCATGCAGGGCTCCTGCACTTCGTCTCAGGTGACCATTGCGCCGCAATTGGTGATGCGCGGTAACCTCGACTATTTCTTGCAGACGGAAGCGATGGAAGCGAACCCGGAACGCAGCCCCGTGGAAGTCGCGGAGGCGACCACGGTGGGTTAGACCGCCAGTCGAAGGAAGCCGCGGAAATCCATTCCGGTCCCGCGCTGATCCAATTCGACTATGTAAATCCGGGGCCTGCTGCCCTTCCATTCCCCGAAAGTAAAGGCGAAGTAGTTCGCCCCGAAATTACTTTGAAGGATTGCCGGGCCCACCGACGAGATACATGTGGGGCAATCTTTGCTCTACGGGCGGCAGTGCGGGGAAGGCGGCATGCGGTTCCGTTTGATACCAGTAGGCAACCGATGAGTAGTTATCGGAGCGGTGGTTGGCGTGGCCGTGTTCAATGGTGGCTCTGATCGATTTGGTAAACGGAATCGGCGAATCCAGGTGGAAGCGGTAAAGGGACCAGCGCGCTCCGGCGAGTTCCGCGCCGACAACCGGTGCGCCAAAGGAAGCGTAGGAAAATGGGTGCCCGCCAAAATCCCACGCGCCCAGGAAATAGTCTTCGGAGCCGGTACCATTGATGGAGGGTAGGGTTTCGCCGTCAACGAAGAACATGTCATCGCCTTCACCCCACCAGCTATCCTGGTTTTGCAGGACGGACATGGTCACGCCAACAAAGTGGCCCTTGCCCTTGGCTTCCAACCAGACGTAGTTCCCTTCCCCAGTGAGATTTTTCTTTCCATCCACGAGCGGATCACCGTTGGATTGCCATTGGTTCGTCCAGCCCGCGGCAGGATAGGCTTGGCGGTATTGCGCGTGAAAGTAGAGAGTGTCTTGCGGCAAAGGCTTCGAGTCAGCTTGATAGTCAATATTGAAGTAAAACGCGTCAACCTTTTCCTTGCCCTCGTTGGTGACTGTGATTTTGCCGTGCTTTTGAAATGGCATCGGGAAAAAGGAATTGAGCGCTTTATCGGAAGCCACGGCGAGAACTGCGGACTGATAGAGAAAGTACTGGCCGTTGCCGAGACCAAAGAAATCGCCGATTGGCGCCTCAACACTAGGAGTAGCTTCGCCGTCCCAGTACATGCGCAGCACGAGCTTCTTCAAGTGAAACTGCTCGTCGGTGGCGATGGTGACCCAAACATGCGTGATGGTGCCGGGGCCAGCTTCGTCAAAGAGCGTCAGCGTTTCGCCGGGCGCAATTTGCCGGAAGTCCGCATTGCCGCCGGTCCGGTCGTAGCTGGAGATGCGTTTCTGAACATAATCATGGGGCTGTATCAGACCCGACAAAGAAGAATTAGCCGGGGATTGTGCGTGAGCAAGCGCGGACAATCCAAAGAAAACCACAACGATCATAAAGAGTTTGTAGCAGTTCATGTTATAAACCTTGTGAAACAGTGAGATTGTGCGGCTGCGTCATGCCCGGCCACCGCTCCCCCTCTGCCGATGAAGGGAATCCCGGCCGGTGCGAGTCGCATGCATCACCTGCCATGGCTAGAGTTGACCAATCGGCGAGCCGGGCGGGTCTGAGGTGATTCCATCACAACTAAGGAGCAATGAAAAGATGAATCGAATACGCCTGATTTTGGCTGCAGTCGTATTTTCGCTGACATGCGGCGGCCCGCTCTCTGCCCAAGAAGCGGCAAAGAACAAAGATGCATTCGCACTGCGTGATGGCGATATCGTCGTTTTCTATGGCGACAGCATCACGGAGCAGCGGCTATACACCGCGGACATCGAGAATTTCCTGCTAACGCGATATCCCGGCCGGAAAGTGCAATTCATTAATTCCGGTGTTGGCGGCGACAAAGTGAGCGGCGGGTGGGCCGGCCCGGTGGACATGCGGCTGGCGCGCGACCTTTTCGCTTATAAGCCCACGGTCGTCACGATCATGCTGGGGATGAATGACGGCTACTATCGCCCTTGGGACGACGGGATTTTGTCGACCTACGCGGATGGCTATCGGCACATCGTCGAGCAAATTCAGAAGGAGCTTCCTCAGGCGCACATCACGCTTTTGCGGCCTTCGCCTTTCGATGATGTGACGCGCACGCCGGAATTCACGCCCGGCTACAACACAACGATGATCCGCTTTGGCGATTTTCTTGTGAAACTGGCAGAGGAAAAACATACGCAGGTGGCGGACCTTAATCAACCCGTTGTGGAAACGCTGACAGCGGCGAAAGCCTCGGACGCACCACTTTCCATTGCCTTGATACGCGACCGTGTGCATCCCGGCGCGGGCATTCATTGGGTGATGGCGGGCAGCGTGTTGAAAGCATGGGGAGCCGACCCGGTCGTCACATCCACCATTATTGATGTGACCAAGGCAAAGGCCAGCGCCGACGCTTCCGTTAACACAACGATTACACAACTCGGACACAGCAAAACGGAAGTGGCCTGGACGCAAACCGATGCTGCCCTGCCGCTGCCCTTGCCCCCGACGGATACGGATCCCATGGCCGCGCTGGCTTTTCAGGCCGCCAAGTTTAACGAGCTGTTTGACCAGGAAATGCTGCTAGTGCAGGGCTTGGCGGAAGGCAATTATGAGTTGCAGATCGACGAAAAAGTGATCGGGCATTGGAGTTCCGCGGAACTCGCGAAAGGCGTGAACCTGGCCAGTGTTGATACGCCCATGCTGCTACAGTCGCGGCTGGTTGCGTTGGACACACAGGAGAAGAATGAGATCGAGAACATACATTTCTTGCTGCTGGCGGAAGCTAAAGATGCGGAGAAGGCGGACACACTGAAGAGGCTGGAGGCCGCATTGAAGCAGGCGGTGGAACGGCAAAGAAAAGACGCGCAGCCGGTTCCGCACCGGTATTTGATTGCGCGGACGGAGAAGAAGGCGGGCTGAGACAGTTAAGCTTCGCCAGAGAAGATGAGCCTCCATCCCGACCAAGCCAGGGCAAACTCCACGTTGATAATGTAGGCCCTGAAGACAAACACTATCGCGTCGTCGTTTACGCCGTGAAAGCGGCGGCAAGCCGCCGCACTCCAAGAAACGCGCCCGCTTGAGCGCGCTATTTAAGAACCGAGAATTTGTAGATCGTTTGCGACACCAAGGGTTTTCCAGGGTGCACGATGGTGCTTGGAAAATTCGGATGGTTCGGCGAATCCGGAAAATGTTGTGTTTCCAGGCAGAGCGCGCCGAATTTGGGATAGCTGATGCCGTTCTTGCCAACAATCTTGCCGTCCAAGCCGAGAGCGGAATAGAACTGTACGCCCGGCTCGGTTGTCCAAACCTCCATCTGGCGGCCGGTAGTGGGCTCTGAGGCGCGAGCGGTAAGCCGCAATTTTCCGGGTTTGCCGTCAATCACGTAGTTGTGGTCGTATCCACCGATTTCCTTGAGTTCGTTGATGTGCGCGCCAATCAGCGTGGGCTTGGTGAAATCCAGTGGTGTGCCCTTCACAGACTTGATCTCTCCTGTGGGGATAAGCGTGGAATCCACAGGAGTATATTCGCTGGCGTTCAGGAAAAGAGTTTCATCAAGAATGTTCTTCCCTGGCCCGCCGAGCGCAAAGTAGCTGTGGTTGGTGATGTTCGCGGGAGTGTCCTGATCAGTTTCCGCGCGATAGTCGAGCTTGAGTTCGTTGGTGTCCGTTAGCGTGTACGTGACCGACACGTTCAGGTTGCCCGGATAATTCTCCTCGCCGTCTTTGCTGAGGTAGGTGAAACGGACGGCCGCTGCCGTCATGCCGGGAAGGATTTCCGCCTTCCAGACCCTGCGATTGAAGCCGATCTTGCCGCCGTGCAAAGAGTTGGGCCCGTTGTTGAGGAAGAGGCTGTATTCCTTGCCATCCAGAGTGAAGTGCCCTTTAGCGATGCGATTGGCGTAGCGTCCCACGGTGGCACCGAAATAGGGCTGGTTGCTCAAGTATCCGTCGAGGTCGCTGAATCCCAGCACGATGTCGCCGAGCTTGCCGCTTTTGTCGGGCACGTAGAGTTCGGTTAACGTGGCGCCATAGGTGATGACTTTGGCCCATGAACCGTGGGCATTCTTCAATGTGAAGGCTTCGATGACGGTGCCATCGGACATTTTACCGAACACGACCCGATCAACGTTTGCGGCGGCTTGAGCGAAAACCGGGGCGGGTCCCATTACGCCAACGTGGGCGCAGGGCAAGATGCAAACGAAAAGACCCAGAACGATTACGGCGATTCCAAGCAGTCGGGACTTATTGCAGACCATGATTGATCTCCCTCGATCCTAATGAATGGACAAGCAGATTCCTTCCTTTGGGTTTTATCACATCTCGCGCTTCTTCAACAGGCTGCCGGACAGAATGTCCGCGGAACCTTTCCGGAGATGCTGGAAGGTCGCGCGTTCCGCGTCGTTTTCGTTTGCGAAAGCCACGGCGTAGGTGGAGCAATCATCGAAACCGCCGATAAGAACATACCCTATTCGGGTACGGCGATTAGTCTAACTCCGTAAACAAACCTCTTAATGATAGAGCGGCGCGACGGCGATGGCGCCCAGCCCAATCAGGAAGAAAACAAACATCAGCGGGATAAAGCGGCGTGACTCGGCGGGAGCTTTGACAAACTCCTTCCAGATAAACACGCCCCAAATGGCGGAAATCATCGTGGCTCCCTGCCCCAGCGCGTACGAAATGGCTGGCCCAACCAATTGCGCGTGGGACGCAACGAAATTAAACGTGGTGCCGGTGCACCAGATCAGCCCGCCAACGACAGCCCACAAATGAAAGGCGGGCTTCGTTGCGAAAAACTGTTGCATGGTAACCGGAGCGGCGCCGGTCAGCGGCTTGCGCATGAAGTAGGAGTTCAAGGGTAAAGCGCACAGGACCGCGCCGATGCAGAAGAAAAGCGCCACGGCGTAGGGCCCGAGTGCGGCCTTTCCCGTGGTGGCCTTCACGATCAACGGATAGAACGAGCCCATCAGGACGCCGCACACAATGCTGATCTTGATGCCACGCGCGCTTACGGCTTGCTTTTCAACTTCGCGCTTCTGGTAAGCCATGGCGTCAAAAACGATCGCCAGCAGCACCAGGGCGATACCACCGAACAGGAGGAACGGGTTCCCTTTTGGGGAGATCAAATAGTTCATCAGCGCGCCCACCACCAGCGCCAGGCCGATTCCAATTGGGAAGGCCACGGCGAGGCCCGCAATTTCAATGGCTGCCACAAGGAGCAAATTCGCAACGTTGAAAACGATCCCCGCGATCAGCGCGTAAAGGACGTGCTGTGAGTTCGCGCTCCTGATGTCCGCAAGAAAAGGCAGCCCGGCGCTACCTAAACTTCCGAGGGTGAAGCCCCACGCCAAAGCGCCCAGCACGATGCCGATCAAGTAGTCCCAGTAAAAGAGGGGAAACGCGAAGCCCGGGGTGAGCTTCATGGTATTCGCCCAGGAACCCCAGCAAACCATGCTGACGATCATGAAAAAGAGTGCAGCGGCGTACGCTTCGGGTTGGTACATGAGTTCTCCTGAAAGACTTTGGCGCAGAAGTTTCCCCGGGAACGATCCACGGCGGGGTTGCAGGCCACAAGGGAAGATTCTCGGTGCGCGTTGATGGCAAGCATACTCGCGATTGTTCATTGTGGAAACAATTTTTCTATTGGAGGCCTGCGGAAGGATTCTCGGCTGAGATAATTTAAAACCCGCATCACAACAGCTTGGCGAGAAGCTCGATGGGATGGAGCACCGTGCGCCCCGTGGCATCTTGGAGTTGTTCGATGCAGGACACGCCGCTGGCAACGAGCGTGTGCGCACCGTTGGCGCTCTCGGCGACCTTCCACTGCTCGACCAGTTCTTCAGAGACGGCCTGGCTGACATCATAGAAATCTTTTTTGTAGCCGAAGCTTCCGGCCATCCCGCAGCATTCCACTTGCGAACAGGCGACCTGAAATCCGATAGATTGCAGAAAATCGATGGTAATGGAGGGATCGCTTACAGCGCGGTGCTGACAATGCCGGTGGTAGAAAATTCTCGGGCCGGGCACGAACTTGCGAATGTCAAAGATCTCACGCGGGTCGCGCGCCTGCTCTGCAAGATGACGGGAGAGAAACTCCACCAGATCGCTTGTGAAACTTTGCAGCTTGCCGAAGGATTCCGCGGAAAGAAGTTTGCGATATTCGCGCAGAATCATCGCCAGAACGCTGGGCTCGACAACGAGCAGAGGGCGGCCTGCCGTATTTTCGGTGGCGAGGTACTCCGATAGAGCCTGCGCCTGGATTCGCGCTGTTTCAATCATGCCTTGCGAAAGCGCCGCGCGCCCGTCGGGCAGGGATTTCGTCAAGCGAACGCGAACACCAACTGCGTGCAAACACCGGATTGCGTCGAGGCCCCGTTGCGGCGCGCCATAATTTGTGAATACGTCCGCGAGCACCAATACCTCTGGAGACTGAGGCGTCTCTGCCTTCGTTGTCAATTCGGTCGCAGCAACGTCCACCCAGGTTTTCTTTGGGAAGGGCGCAAGGTGACGCCGCCGGTCAATTCCAAACATTTTTTCCAGGAACCAGCGGGTCCCGGGAATTTTGATGGCGAAATTGGATACCGGGGCAAACATTGTTCCCCAGCGGGCCGCGCGGTCATAGTGCGCAAAGAACACCTGCTGCGCGGAAGCATCTTCCACCGGCGGCACTCCCAGAAACAGATGCAACAGTCGCGCCGCCAATGGCAGGGGAACCAAATGATTGAGCCGGGAGCGCAACTCCACATTCAAGCCGGGGATATCAATGCGTACGGGACATTGCGTGGCGCAGCGCGAACAGCCCGTGCAAAGGTCGCTGAAGCGCGCCAGCTTCAACTGCCCGGTTGTCGCCGTTTCCCACGTGGCGCCGATTCCGCCGGAATAAGTGACGCCCCCGAAGGCGTGGCCTCCCAGAACCTGGAAATTCGCGCAAGAATTCAGACAGGCACTGCAACGGATGCAGTAGAGCGCTTCGCTCAGGCGAGCGTCCTGCGCCAAAGCTTCGCGTCCGTTATCTAGCACGACCATGTGAAACTCGCGGATGGCCGGGCCCGCGCCGCGAAAATCAACCACAGGCACGGAAAGCGGCGGGCGAAACACGGAAGTGTAGCTGGTCAGTGGCTGCCCGGTGCCGCTAACCGCAAGAAGTTCGATGAACGGCGCAAACTCGCGGCGCGAGGGCACAATCTTTTCGAGGCCAGTCAGGGCGATATGCAGCGGCGGGGCAATGCACGTCAAGCGAATATTCGCTTCGCTCTCCACCAGCAAGAGGCTTCCGCATTCCGCGGAAACCAGGTTGGCTCCTGTAATCCCCGCATCCGCCGCGAGAAAATCCTTTCGCAGGCGCTCGCGGGCAAAGCGGGTCAGATCCTCGCCCGTGTCCAGCGGCAAATCGGTTTGAAATTTACTGCGGAATAATGCGGTGATGCGCTCGCGCGAATAATGGATCGCGGGGGCGACGTTGTGAGACGGTTGCTCGTCCGCAGTCTGCAGAATAAATTCCGCCAGGTCAGTTTCCACCACGCGGATGCCGTCGCGCTCCAGCACGGCATTCAGGTGAATCTCCTCGGAGGTGATGCTTTTCCCCTTAACCAGAGAACGCACCTGATGGCTCTTGCAGACTTCCTGAATGTATCGGCACGCTTCCCCCGCATCGCGGGCAAAAAAGAAATGCCCGCCGTTGCGGGTGACACTTTCCGAAAGCTGTTGGACGAGCGCCATGCGATTGGCCAGCGAGTTTTCCTTGATGTGGCGGGCTTCGTCTTTCAGCGCATCGTAATCGGGAAGAGCGGCCGTGGCTAGATAGCGGCTGCGGTTGAAACTGCGCGTGTTATGGCGCACGGCGGCGGATTCCGTATCCAGCGCGAAGTGGATGGCGCGCCGCAGGATCTCCTTACTCTCCTTCGCGGCAATCTCCCTCGGCGATTTCAGCTGTTTCGGCATCATTTAAGAAAGCACCAGAACGTGAAGCTCATGCGGTCCATGGACCCCGCGGACCAATGGTCCCATATCTGCCGTGGCGCTGGGCCCGCTGATGAAAACAAAATTTTCCTGAAACGTGGGGCGAGCGAACGCCTCAAGCCGGAACAGATCGGAAGGGCGGAAAACAAGTTTCTTGATATCCACCACAACGATGTGAAGGCGCGGCAAAAGGCTCACATATCCCGCGATGTCTGCGCCAGTGTCCACGCATACCGAGCCCGTGCGGGCCACCGCCGCAAACGCATCTGTAACACCCACCGGAGCAGAGCGATAGTCCTCGGGTCCTGGGCGAGAGAGGATCCCTTCCACGGATTGCAAGGGCCGAAAAAAGTCGAGGGGAATGTAGTGCGGTTCGGCAACAAGGATCGGGCGCTTACCGGACGCTTTGGTTAGCACTGCGTCGCGCACCGCTTCCGGCGAGCGGCCCACCACCTCCATCGTGCCTCCTGCCGCCGATAGTTGTTCGCGAAACTGATCGAGGTGGGATTGTATTGCAGGCGAAAGGACATTCACGGTATCACCTTGCCGATTCGTATTATGCATTAATCACCGCGGGATGTCACAGGTTCAAGGCGAAACGGGGTGCTCACACCCCTGATATGGAATGAGCGATTGAAAAAGCATGACGAAGGCTTTGTGGCAAGTCAAGGAATAATTTTGCATTTGAAACACATGTGGTTTCGGCGTACGCTGCACTTGGTGTGCGTCCCCGCATCTTTTGCGCCCGCATGCGATGGACCGCGCTGATTACTGTCGCGGCTGCTTCCACGAACGGAACAAATCGTAATTCGGAGGGCTGATTCCATCCTCAACGTCAAGACAACTTTGCTTTCTCTGGTCTTCCTAGCCCTAACCACAGGCTCTGCCCAAGGTCAAGACACACTGAATGGCCACGCCGTGAAACTCGACGCCCAGGGGAAGCTTATCTCCTGGGTGCAGCCCCAAGATCAGGCGTACGGCCGCGTGATTCGTCTGGCATGGAATTTTCTGTTGAACAAAGTACAGGTTGAGCCGAACGGACTGAAGACTTACTACACCTATTGTTGCATTGATCCGAAGACCATGCACGGCACTGGCTGGCCGCACAACCCCGCTGGGCTGAATGCGATGCTCATTGATTCGGCAACGGCGTACTACGCGTTCTCTGGAGAACAGGGCCCCATCGATCTGGTTCGCTCCATGGTTGATTATCAGCTTGCGCATGGAACCACGCCGAAAGGCTGGGCCTGGCCGCAGGTGCCGTACGCCAGTTCCAATTTTGGCGCGTTGGAATATCGAGGCGCGGACAGCACGCTGTACACCGATCAACAAGGTGTGGGCGATGGCAATGGATACATCGAGCCCGATAAAGTAGGTGAGCTCGGACACGGTTACCTGAAGCTCTACGAAATGACCGGGAACGAAGTCTATCGCGAAGCAGCCGTGGCTTGCGCTGATGCGCTGGCCCGTCATGTCCGCGAAGGAGATGCCGAGCATTCCCCCTGGCCGTTCCGCGTCAACGCGGAAAACAATGTGATTCGGGAAGAGTACTCCGCCAACGCCATCGGCCCGATCAAGCTGTTTGATGAATTAGTGCGGCAGAAATTGGGGAATATTGAGGCTTATCAAAAAGCGCGCCAGACGGCTTGGGCCTGGCTGATGAAATATCCAATGGAGAACAACGCGTGGTCCGGCTATTTCGAGGATGTATATACGTTCGCGAAGCCGATTAATTTTAACCAGTACAGCTCGCTCGAAACTGCCCGCTACATACTGCAGCATCCCGAATACGATGCCAATTGGAAAAAGCACGTTCCCGGATTGATCGCCTGGGTGGAGAAGACGCTCATTTTCGTGGACGTCCGGAATGAGCCGGGCGTGCAATGGGGCGCGAACGCCGTTTCCGAACAACGCGTGGCGGACATGAACAAAATGGGCAGCCACACCTCCCGCTACGCGTCGTTGAACGCCATGTGGCACGAAGCTTCTGGTGATGAAGCCGCGAAAGAAAAGGCATACCGCTCATTCAATTGGGCCAGCTATATGTGCGGTGAAGATGGCCTGGTGAAGGTCGGGCCGGTGGATCAATCATTGTGGTTCAGCGACGGATATGGCGATTACATCCGTCATTTTCTGGCCGGAATGGGAGCAGTGCCTGAGTGGGCGCCAGCGGGCGAGTCGCACCTGTTGCGGTCCACGTCGATCATCCGAAACGTCCGCTACGAACCAAGGAGCATTTCTTATACGGCGTTTGACGAGAGTGGCATGGAAGTCTTGCGGCTGGCGTTTCCGCCGCGACAAGTCCGAGCGGATGGCAAGTTGCTTCCAGCGACTCGCGTCCCGGTGGAGCCGGGCTGGGCCTTCGACGCCAAGAGTGGTGTGCTGCACATCAGGCGGAGAATGGCCAGGACCGTCCAGATCACGGCGGATTAAATTCCGTCTCCCCGCAGATGCGGAGCAGCATGCCTGCCGGGGGATTGAGCACTTTTTTGCGAGGTTTCTGTATCGAAACTTAAATTTGAGACTCGCATTTCGGAACTGGTACACTCTCTCTAGTTCCCAAACGTGCACTCCTCCGAGACACTCCCGTGACGCGATCAACTAAAGCGGTTTACCTGATTCCGATTCTTTCCAAGAGTCTGGATGTCCTGGAACTATTGGAGCAACACAAAGCACCTCTGACGCTGGAGGAGATCCATCGGCACACGCGGATCTCCAAGACCACTGTCTTCCGCATCTTGAGGACGCTGGTTCACCGCGGCTATGTTTCCCGCCCGGAGGATGGACGGTATCGCCTGGTCAGCCGCCCTCGCAAAATGCGTTTTGGCTTTGGCGGGCAATCGGGCGTGCTTCCCTTTTCCAATGCGGTCACGGAGAGCCTGCGATCCGCGGCCATCTCCACAGGGATCGAACTCATCGTTTTGGATAACCAGTACAACGGAGAAATCGCTCGACAGAACGTCGAGGAATTCATCAAGCAGCAAGTGGACCTGGTGATTGAATTCCAGACGGACCGTCTTGTGGCGCCCATCATCGCGGACCGCCTCGCGGCCAGCGGAATCCCCCTGATTGCCGTGGATATCCCCCATCCGAGCGCCGTTTTCTTTGGCCTGGACAATTACCGCGCAGGACTGGAGGCCGGCGAACTTCTTGGTGCGTATGCTCAAAAACACTGGGGCGGCGAGGTGGATCTTGTGGTGGGCCTGGAGTTAACGAAAGCTGGCACGCTGGTGCAGAGCCGCATCACCGGAGCATTTGAAGGAATCCGCTCACGCATCAGCACTCTTGAGAACGATCAACTGGTGCGCGTGGATGGAGCCGGACTTGAAGAGGAAAGTAGAAAGGCCATGCACGCGCTGCTGATGAAATACCGAAATGCCCGGCATATCCTGGTGGCGCCGACGAACGACACCAGCGCGCTTGGCGCGTTGAAAGCCGCAAGGGACTTGCGGAGGGAACACCACCTGGCCGTCCTCAGCCATGACTGCATTCCGGCAGCGCTCGAAGAGATGAAGCGCAAGAATTCGCCGCTGATTGGCTCCGTGTCACATGAAGTGGCCACTTACGGGCCCCGCCTCATTCACCTGGGCCTTTCCCTGCTGAAGGGAGAGAGCGTGCCGCCCTACAATTATGTGGAGCACCGCTTGGTGAGCCGTTTTGGCAATCTGGTGGCCGACCGCGATCGATGATTACCGGCGGCAGTCGAAGGCCCGCAGCGGTCACGATGCAAAATGTTTTGCATTCGAAATTATTTCGGATTAAGGTGAGACGGGGGTCGGGACAGGAGAAATCGCCATGCCTCATAACACGAATCAGGTTTTTGCAGCGCTGGATACGTTTCGCATCGAGGTGCCTTCCTGGGGTTTTGCCGATACGGGTACGCGCTTCGGCAAGTTCCTGCAGGACAGCGCTGCGTCAACGCTGGAAGAGAAGTTCGCGGATGCCGGCCAGGTACATCACTACACGGGAGTGTGCCCCACCGTGGCGCTACACGTGTTGTGGGATATTCCAGCAGGAACGGACCTGCGCGAACTCGCCAAGCTGAGTGACAAGTATGGCGTTCGCGCGGGCTCCATCAATCCTAATGTTTTTCAAGATCAGGAGTACAAGCACGGCTCGCTTGCGAACGAGCGCCCGGAAATTCGCCAGCGCGCGCTGGACCACATACTGGAGTCCGTATCGTTCGCCAAGCAGTTGGGTTGCCGAGACCTGGCTCCGTGGCTTGCTGACGGTTCGAATTATCCTGGCACAGCTAACATTCGTCACCGCAAGCAGTGGATTGCCGAAGCGTTTCGCAAGGTGCACGACGCGCTCGGACCGAATCAGCGGCTTCTTGTGGAGTACAAGCCGTTTGAGCCGGCCTTCTACCACTCGGACATCGGTGACTGGGGAATGGCGCTGCTGTTAGCACGAGCCGCAGGCCCCAAGGCTTTTGTGCTGGTGGACACCGGCCATCACTACCAGGCGCAGAACATCGAGCAGATTGTCGCGTGGTTGCTGAGCGAAAACATGCTGGGCGGATTCCATTTCAATGACCGCCGCTACGCGGATGACGACCTGACACTCGGTTCGATGGATCCGTACCAGATTTTCCGGGTGTTCGCGGAAATCCGGCACTGGGAATGGGAATCGCGGCAACTCGCGGACATTGCATATATGGTGGACCAAAGCCACAATCTGAAAAACAAAGTTGAGGCTATGATCCAGACGGTGATGACGGCGCAATTGCTTTATGCCAAGGCCGCCCTGATTGATCATGAGGCTTTGCAGAAGGCCCGTACGGAGCAGCGGCTGATTGATGCGGAGAATTGCTACAAGGACGCCTACGAAACGGATTGCCGCCCGGCGCTGCGGGAATGGCGCAAGAGCCATGGCCTAGTGGAGGATCCTTTGCAAGCATTTCGGGCCAGCGGATACACAGAGCGCGCTTCCCGCGAACGTGGTGTTCGCAAAAAGGGTGCTTCCAGCTACGCGTGATTTGCCCCACATCACTGATGAGCGATTCCTCCAATTCCGGCACAAAACCTCGCCGCGTGGTTGCGGTAGACCTGGGCGCGGAAAGTTGCCGCGTCTCGCTGCTGAACTGGCAGCCAAAGGGCGCAACACTGCGCACGGTGCACCGCTTCCGCAATGGCCCGCAGGAAGGCGATGGGCATCTCTATTGGGACCTCTCACGCCTGCGCGAAGGCATCGTTGAAGGCCTGCGCCTTGCTGCGCGCGAAGCCTCTGGACCGATCGATTCCATCGGAGTGGATGGCTGGGGCGTGGATTACGTGCGGCTTGATGCCGACTTAAAGCCCCTCCACGATCCATTCTGCTATCGCGATCCACGCACCGAAAAAGTTCCGGCGGAGTTTTGGAACATTTTCCCAGCGGAACGCCTCTATGCCCTCACCGGCATTCAAATGCTGCGCTTCAACACGCTGTACCAGTTGATTGCCGATCGCAAGGCCGGCTTGTCTGAAGGCGCTTGCTGGCTGAATTTGCCGGAATACATGCTTTGCAGTTTGGGGGCACGTCCCGTTTCGGAGTTTACGCTGGCCACGCACACGCAACTTCTGAACGCTGCGCGCCGTGCCTGGGCGCCGGAGATTTTTCACGCGGCGGGCCTTGACGATCGCAAAGCGCCGGAGCTTGTGCCTCCGGGAACGATTGTCGGCGAACTCAAGGGAGAACTCGCGGAACTGGGTGAATTCCGCAGCACCAAACTAATTGCGCCTGCCGCTCATGACACCGGCTCTGCCGTTGCGGGAATCCCATACTCGGGCGACGATTCGGCGTTTATCAGCTCAGGGACCTGGTCCCTTGTGGGCACCGTCCTTGATCGTCCGTGCCTTAGCGAAGCGGCCTTTCGGCAGAATGTCAGCAACGAGGGCGGACTCGAAGGCACGGCGCGCTTTCTGAAAAACGTGAACGGGATGTGGCTGATCGAGGAATCGATACGGCACTGGCATTCACTGGGCAAAGACTGGACTATCACAGAACTCATCGAGGTTTGCCGTACCCTTCCCGCGCCCAAGGCATTGCTTGACGTGGAACATTCGGAATTGCTTCTTAGCGGCCGCATGCCGCAGCGCATCAATTCAGTCTTGAAACTTGCGGGTCATTCGCCATTGCCCGAAGAACCTGAGGCGGCCCCGCAATTCGCCAACTTGATTTTCCACAGTTTGGCGGAGCGCTACACCGAGATATTCCGCATGCTGACGGAAGTCACCGGCAAGAAATTCCGACGCGTTCATATCGTCGGGGGCGGCAACCGCAATACATATCTCAATCAGCTTTTGCAGGAACGCTCCGGGCTGGAGGTTATCCGCGGCCCAGTGGAGTGTTCGACGATCGGGAATGCCGCGATCCAGCTTGCCGCGCTCGAAGGGAGAAGCGACTCGAGCTTTGGGGTTTCGCGCGCGGCGGTTGCCGAATGGAGCCGGCGTTTGGCCGCGCTGGAGTCCTGAAGCCGCTTTGCTATTTTCCGCGGATTGAGGTGGCCCTGCAGTTCTGCTCAATTAATTGCAAGTGATTCGCCAGGGGGGCATAGAACCATGTCTTGCGCGCTAAGAACGTTTGCAATCCGATCCGTGATTTTTACCTGCGTTTTGTTTGGAGCATGTTCGGCGCTCACGGCGCAGGTTGTACTCAACGAACGCAGGGAATGGCATGCAAGCTGGATTGCGCATCCCACGGCGCCGCTTCGCGAACCCGGCGTATACCACTTCCGGAAATCCTTTCATCTGGACGCGAAGCCGGAACATTTTGTGGTTCTGGTCAGCGCCGACAATCGTTTCCAACTTTACGTGAATAGCCAGCGCGTTGGTGAAGGCCCTGCGCGGGGCGACCTGGCGCACTGGCGGTACGAGACGTTCGATCTCGCGCCATTCCTGCACGCTGGGGAAAACCTGCTCGCGGCAACCGTCTGGCAATTCGGTTTTCGCGCGCCACTGGCGCAGATCTCCGCGCGGCTGGGATTCCTGGTGGAAGGCGACACGAAGGCGGAGTCCATCATAAATACCGACACGACCTGGCAGGTTGAAGAGGTGAAGGGCCACACGGTGCACCGGCCGGTGCCGCCGGGTTTATGGAACTACTATATTGCCGGTCCCGGTGAGCAGATCGATTTCAACGGCTACAACACGGAGTGGAATATTCTCGGGTCAACCGCGGGCAACTGGGTTGCGGCCGGTCCAGCGATGCGTGAATCCATCTACCCGCAAGGGAGTATTCCAAAGCCTCCGAGCAGCGGAGACGGGCTGAATTGGGAGCTATATCCGGACCCGCTACCGCAAATGGAATATAAGGAAGTGACGCCGCCGCGCGTGGCCCGAAGCAATCTTCCGGCCGCGAAAAATTTCCCGCAATCACCTCTAACCATTCCCCCCGACACGCAAGCGGAAGTTCTGCTGGACCAGGGCGAAATCGTTTCCGCGTATCCGCAACTCATCGTCAGCGGAGGAAAAGGGTCGCGCATCGAACTTATCTACACCGAAGCGCTGTACGACAAGGATCAGAAACGCATCCAGCGTGATGCCGTCGGCGACCTCGTTGCCCTGGGTGTAACAGACGTCGTTCTTCCCGATGGCGGGCCTGCGCGTTCCTTCATGCCATTGTGGTGGCGGACCTGGCGTTTCCTTGACCTGAAAATTCAGACTGCGGCTGAGCCGCTGAAACTCGATTCTGCGCATACATTTTTTACGGGCTTTCCGTTCGTCGATCGTGGCAGCTTTAAGTCCAGTGATCCGGAACTTTCGCGCATCCGCGAGATTTCCTGGCGTACCGCGCGCGTGGATGCTCACGAAACGTACATGGATACGGCCTATTGGGAGCAATTGCAATACACGGGTGACACGCGAATCCAGGTTTTGATTTCGTATACCGTGGCCGGGGACGACCGGCTGGCGCGGCAGGCTCTGAAGGCGACGAATGATTCACTGATCGCGGAAGGCCTAACGCAGAGCCGTTACCCATCCTCGCTGGTGCAACTGATTCCGACGTTCTCGCTGATCTACGTCAACATGTTGCACGACTATTGGCTGTATCGTTCTGACCCCGCCTTCGTGAAAGACCTGCTCCCCGGAACCCGCTCGGTGCTCGCGTGGTTCTTGCGGCATCAGCGCGATGACGGATTCCTTGGGCCGATTCCCTACTGGAATTTCGAGGACTGGACGTGCGAGGGCGAAAAATTCCCGCCAAAGGATAAGGAAGGACGCTCCGCCAACGTGACATTGCAGTTGATCGGCTCGTTACGGGACGCCGCGGAAATCGAGGATGCCGTGGGCGATCCCGCGCTCGCGGCTGCCTATCGCAAGAAGGCGCAACTAGCCGCGGACAGCGTTTACCGCGATTGCTGGAATCCCAAGCTGGGCCTGCTTGCGGACACCACGGAGCAAAATCACTACAGCCAGCAGGCCAACACTTTCGCGGTCATTTACGACGTGATCCCGCCGAAAGATCAGGCGGGAGTCGTGCGCCGTATTTTGGGTTTGGAAGCGTTGCCCGACGGCAGCAAGCCGCAACTCACGCAGTCCTCCTACTATTTTCAGTTTTATATTTCGCGCGCGCTGGATCATGCCGGGCTGGGCGATCTCTACCTGGACACGCTGAAGCCCTGGCGAGAGATGTTGGCCAAGGGGTTCACCACCACGCCGGAAACTCCGGACCCCACGCGGTCCGATACGCATGCCTGGAGCGGACATCCCGCTTACGATTTCAATACGATCGTCGCCGGAGTACGCCCCGGGGCGCCCGGCTTTGCCACAGTGCGCATTCAGCCAGCGCTTGGCACGCTGGATTGGGTAGAAGCGACGACTCCGCATCCCGACGGGCTGATTCGCACTTCCTATAGACGAAGCGGCGAGAAGGTTGACGCCACCATCGAACTTCCCGGCAAGCTTGCTGGCATGCTGGTGTGGAAGGGCAAGGAATATCCGCTGCATTCCGGGGAACAGAAATTCGAATTGAAGTAAAGCTTCGTTCTTCTGGAAGCTTTGTCGCCGCAGGACGCAAGGAGTGGCCCACAGATGAAAGGATTTTTGTTGATAGGTACGATTTTGCTGACGAGTGCTTCGATTGCCTTCGCCCAGATTAGCGGCACGGATTTGTTGAAGAAGATGGGCTACCCTGCGGACAGCAAGCTGCTGATTTTGCATGCGGACGATCTGGGAATGTCCCACTCCGCGAATCTCGCGTCGTTCGAGGCGCTTGAAAAAGGTTGGGTGAGTTCCGCCAGTGTCATGGTGCCGTGCCCATGGTTCAATGAAGTCGCCGAATTTGCCAAAACGCATCCCGACGCGGACCTCGGACTCCATCTAACGCTCACCAGCGAATGGAAAAACTACCGTTGGGGTCCGGTGAATCGCGAACATTACAAATCGCTGCTGGACGCGGAGGGTTATTTCCCCGCGGAGAGCGGGCCCGTCGGCAAGAATGCCTCGGTCGAAGACGCCAGTGCTGAGCTCGCCGCTCAATTGGCGAAAGCTCAAGCCTCTGGCATTCGCTTCAGCCATCTCGATAATCACATGGGTTCGCTCGCCCAGAACGCTGATCTCTTCCTCCTGTTTTTGCAAACGGGGCGCAATGCTAGAGTTCCAATTTCCATCAGTGATGGTGAAATCAAGGCGTATCCTCAGGCTTTCGCAGGCTTTGAGAGTCTCCCGGTGCCGGAGTATATCGGCCCGGCGGAGGGGCTCAGCCCGTTGGAGGGTTTCCGCAAGAGATTTGCTACGTTGAAGCCAGGAATTTACATCACCATCGTGCATCTTGGCCTGGATGACACGGAGCTTCGCGCAATTATGTTGAATCTCGCCGGTGGCGCGATCGCGCGGCAACAAGACTTCGACCTTGTGAGGAGCCCGGAATTTCATGCATTGCTCAAGGAAAATGGCATCAAGCTGATTCGCTGGAAGGACGTGGCAAAGGCGCTGGATGCCTTGGGGAATTCAACGGCTCACTGATTGCCCCGGACTCTCGCGCTGATCACTTTTTTGGTTTGGCCGGCGCTCACCGGAAATTCACTTTAGAAAGGCACTTGCATGCCAAAGATTCGTCTTTCGTGGTCCGCTTCCGTTCTGTTTGCCTCCCTGATACTCTTCTCCTCCAACCTTCTTGCGCAAGAGAACAAGACGCCTCCTCCGCCCGTGATTCTGCTGTGGCCTTCGGGCGCGCCGCTGGCGCAAGGCACGGCGCCGGAAGATCAGCCCCGCATCACTGTTTATTTGCCGAAAGGACGCAAGACGCAGACGGCCGTGGTTGTTTGCCCCGGCGGCGGCTATGGCATGCTTGCCGTTGACCACGAAGGCAAGCAGATCGCGCAGTGGCTGAACAATCTGGGCATCGCGGCGTTCGTATTGGAATATCGCCTGGGGCCGAAATACCATCACCCGGCGCAACTTCTGGATGCGCTGCGCGCGCTTCGCTACGTCCGTTCGCGCGCCGAGGAATATCACATGGATTCGCACCGCATCGGAATTTGGGGATTCTCCGCGGGAGGCCATCTTGCCGCGATGGCCGGCACGATGTTCGATGCGGGCGACTCCGCGGCGAAGGATTCCATCGATCGCGTCAGCAGCCGTCCAGACTTCCTGATTCTCGACTACGCCCTGACCGACCGGCTCGGCAGCGCCTCCGACTATAGTTATGGGAACCTGCTGGGGAAAGACCCCGACCCCAAGCGCGTTGCGGAGGTCACGCCGGTCCTGCACGTCACGCACGAAACCCCGCCAACATTCCTGGTGCACTCCGACGACGACGAGGTTGTGCTGCCGCAGAACAGCATCAATTTCTATCTGGCGCTGAAAAAGGCTGGCGTTCCCGCGGAGCTGCACATCTACCGCTACGGCGGCCACGGCTATGGCCTCGCGCCTCTTGATCCCGTTCTGTCTTCCTATGCGCTGCGCCTCGCGGACTGGCTGCGCGGCATTGGCGTTCTTTAGTCTCCGTGTAGTCCGGTTCCGTGCCGCGACAAATGATTGCGTAGTCCCGGCTGACGGCTTAATGAGCTTCGATTGCATTCGGCAGCACTTTGCTGCAGACTAACCGCCCGATACAATGGAGCTGAAGGAAACCGACAATGCATGATTCAGCTGGCGACTCAGTAGGCCTAGAAAACACGACCGCTACCATGCCTCGTTCTAGCCCTGCCTGGATTGGCTGGTCGAGTTTGTTTATGGCCTTTGTCCAGAGCGTCTGTACCGCCTTCGTGGCGCTGAGCGGTTTGCATTTGCTGATTGGAGCGGCTGCCTTCGCTACTGCTACCAGTATTCTGGGTTTTGCCGACACCCATTTTCATCACATTAATGCGATCCGCATCCCCATGGTGCTTTTGGCTCTAGCCGGTGCCCTTTTTAATTTGGTAGCACTTTGGCAGGTGCGGCGTCTGCGCGCACGATCTGCGTCCGCGTGGCGCCAGAAGCCCGTCTCAAAGGGAAAGCTTGGCTCCGAACGACTGCAACTAGCCCTTTCCCTGCTGACGCTTGTCTTGCTGGCTGTGGAAGAGTGGTACCACCTCAAGATCACGCACGGCCTTTAGCTCCCTGATGGGTTTCGCTGGGTTCCACACTGCTCTTTCAGGTTTTGCCCCTTCGGAGAATTGATGATTCCAGGCGCTCGCCGAGCCTCACGCTGAATCCCAGCGGCAACTCGTAGGTCCGGTCATCGGCAACGAGAACCAGGATATTCCGGGTGGAATCCAGAATGGCGGAGCAGATCTCGCAATTCTCGAGATGCTTTTCGATCTCCGCGAGTTCCCGTGGATCCAGCCGCCGATCAATATATTCGGAGATCTGCTCCCAGACCTGCCTGCACTCCATGTTCATTTAACAATCCGTAACAAAGCCGTGAGCACTACTTCGAGTGCGCAGCCGGTTAAAGGTTTCAGAAGGAGGTCGGTTTTCTACGGAATTGTGGATTCCCTCAGATCGCAAGAATCCCTGAAACCTTTCCCACCCTGCCCACTCCTAATCCTTGGCGGCAGAAATCGCCAGCCGCCAATCACGCCCAAGGGGTTCGTAATGAAGAAATTGCTTGTCCTGACGCTGTTATTGCTTGGTTTTCCCGCGTTCTCGCAATCCATGAAGTCCCTGAAGAACCTTGACAAAAACGGCTTGGCCATACAAGGTTATGACCCCGTAGCGTTCTTCACGCAAAACAAACCGGTGAAAGGGCGCCCCGAAATTCAGAGCAGCTACAACGGCGCGACCTATTTATTCGCTTCGGCAGAGGACAAAGCCGCTTTTGACGCCAACCCCGCCAAATACGAGCCGCAGTTTGGTGGATTTTGCGCCTACGGCGTTTCCCGGGGACGACTCGTGCCCATCAAGGTCGAGGCCTTCCAGATTGTGAATGGCCGGTTGCTTCTGCAGTACGACCTGGATGTAAGAGACGACTTCAACAAGGATCAGGCAGGGAATCTGGGGAAGGCCGATCAGAACTGGCCCGGCCTGGTTGAGCGCAAGGGGCACTGAATTTGATGGACGGCAGCACATAAGGAAACGCAATGGAAACCACTCGCAGGGAGAGCAAGATGAGTCTTACGATTTTCAGTTGGGTTTTGCGCATCATCGCGGCGGTAATCCTGCTGCAGACGCTGTTCTTCAAGTTCACCGCTGCCCCCGAGTCCGTGTACATTTTCACAAAGGTTGGCGCGGAACCTTGGGGGCGCATTGGCTCCGGAGTCGTTGAACTGGCGGCCGCCATCCTTCTTTTGACGCCTCGGTTCACCTGGCTGGGTTCCCTGTTGGCGCTGGGCGTGATGGCCGGCGCAATTTTGAGCCACCTGACCATCCTTGGCATTGAGGTGCAGGGCGATCATGGGCTGCTGTTCTTCCTTGCGATCACGGTCTTTGCCGCTACGGCCATCAATCTGTTCCTGAATCGCGCAGAAATTCCCCTAATTGGAAGGAGACTCGCATGAGCACCGCAACAATGATAAGCAGTACGCGTTACACGCCGCTTGCAAAGGAGACGATGATGGACACGCCTGAACTGGTGATTGCCGCTCAGGATGTGCTGCGGCAGGGCCTGCGTCTGCTGAGCACTCTTAGCGATGCAAAGTACTCGCGCGTTGTGGCTGCCCCATTCAACGCTTCCATCGGCCAGCACTACCGCCACGTCCTGGAACATTTTCAGTGCCTGATCAACGGCCTGCCGGTTGGCGAAGTGAACTACGACGCGCGTCAGCGCAATCCGCGCATTGAAAATGAGGCGGCCTTCGCCACCACGGCCACGGGCGACGTGCTAAACACCCTGCAAACATGGACCGATGCGACCCTTGGCCACTACTGCGCGAGCGTCAGCAGCGTCGCTTACAGTTCGGCGGCGCCATCGAGAATCGATTCGAACATCGCGCGCGAACTCGCGTACTGTATCGGCCACGCGATTCACCACTACGCCATCATCCGCCTGGTATGCAACGAGGTAGGCGTCAGCGTTCCGGCCGAGTTTGGCTACGCACCTTCCACCATCAAATATCAATCCACGATGGCCGCGGATTAGGAGCGCATGATGCACTTCATTGGAATGCATGCCTGCAGAAGCGCCGCCCTGGCGCTGCTGATTGTTTCGGGCGCTCTGCTTTCTGAAGATGCGGCCACGATTACCGCGGCAGCGTTCGCGTTCGCCAGCGTGCTCGATTTTCGTATTTCTTTTTTCAGTGCGGTTGCGGGCCTGTGGCTTGGTGACCTTGGCGTTTACGGACTTGCACGATTTTCCAGGGAGCGGGCGGAAAAGATGACCTGGTTTCGCAAGCTGACCGGTTCCCTGAATGATGTGACCACTGAGGCGCACAGGGATTGGAGGCTTGCGGTCAGCCGGTTTCTTCCCGGCACGCGCTTGCCTGCTTATGTTGCGGCGGGGCTTGGCCGGATGTCGCTGCCTCGGTTTGCGCTGATTACCGGCGTTACGGCAATTGCGTGGACATCCGTGGTTTTCGCGGCACTCTGGGCTTTCCCGGGCCACGCGGCCTCTGCGCAACACCAATTGAAGGCTTTGAGTTTGGCAGGCCTCGCGCTATTCGCGCTCCTCTATCTCTGGAGATTAGGCCGCCAGACTCTGCGGCGGAGCTTCAGTAACGCGTGGCAACGTCTTGTGAGATGGGAATTCTGGCCGGGGTGGGTATTTTATGCTCCAGTGGCACTTATTTGTAGCTGGCTGGGAATTCGATATCGCGGATTGTCGCTGCCGTCCATCGCCAATCTCAATCAGCGCAACGGCGGCATTATCGGCGAATCGAAAATGGAGATCCTGCGTGAATTGAGGAGCGTCGCGCCGGATTTCACCGCTGACACCTATTTTGTCGCCGAAGGCACGGTGGAAGAACGCATGAAGCAAGTTGAAAACATCGTGAGCATGCACGGGCTGACATTTCCGCTTGTGCTGAAACCTGACACGGCGCAGCGTGGCGCGGGCTTCCGCAAAGTGTCGTCGTTTCAAGATGCGCGCAACTATCTTGAACTCGTGAAGGCTCCCCTGGTTCTCCAACGCTATGTCGAAGGACCGCACGAAGCCGGCATTTTCTACTACCGCTTCCCGTGGGCCTCGGAAGGGCAAATCTTCGGAATCACCCGGAAGCGCTTTCCAAGCGCCATTGGCGATGGGCAGCACACGATTGCGCAACTCATCGAAAACGATGAGCGCGCGAGATTCTTGCAGGCGGTGTACAAGAAACGATTGGGCGTTGCGGCGAACCGCATTCCCGCGCTTGGTGTAAAAGTGCGGCTTGTCGAGGCCGGCAATCATTGCCAGGGCTGCATCTTTGAGGATGGTATGGACCTGTACTCCGAACCGCTGCGCCGCGCGTTGGATACCATCAGCCGCCAGATTAGCGGATTCTACGTCGGCCGCTATGACGTTCGTTATAGCACCGACGAGGACCTTCGCAATGGCAAGGATTTCCGCATCATCGAGCTGAATGGCGCAGCATCGGAAGCCACGAACATTTACGACGCGCGCAATTCGTTGTGGACGGCTTACCGCACCCTTTATCGCCAATGGCAGTTGATGTACGCGATTGGCGCGGAAAATCGCAAACGTGGCGCGGTTCCCCGGCCGACGTTGGCGATCTGGCGCGACTGGCGCGCGTTCCGGATGCGTGCCTGCGATTTCCCGATTGCGGATTAGCTATGTGTACGTTGAGCTTTCTACCAGACCGGCAGGGCTACCTCGTTGCAATGAATCGCGATGAACAGCGAACTCGCGTGGCTGCGACTCCGCCTACCGCGCATCCTTTCGGCGATCAGTGGCATGTTTACCCGCAAGAGCCGACAGGCGGAACGTGGATTGGCGCAAGTTCCTCGGGCAATCTTTTCGCGCTGCTCAACTGGTATTCGGTGGACACGCGCCGGCTCGGCTCCAAGCAGAAATCGCGTGGAGAGATCATCCCTGGCTTATTGCCCGAACAAAATGCCGATGATGCGGAACGCGCCTTGTCTGCCATGCAACTTTTCGGAATCCACCCGTTCCGACTGATTGGGATTTTCTCGAACGAACGGCAGGTCCGCGAGTGGCGTTGGGACGGCCAGCAATTGGCACAAGGCTTAGGCGATTGGGTTCGCGCACACTGGTTTTCTTCCAGCAAGTCTGATCAGCAGGCGGAGTTGCAGCGCGGCGACGCGTTTGCTCAACAATGGAGTGAAGGCGCAACCCACGGCGCAGAGTGGTTGCGTTCCCTGCATGCCACCCACATTCCTGAGCCAGGCCCATTTTCCGTGTGCGTCCACCGGGATGACGCCGCGACCGTAAGCTACACAGAAGTGTCCTGGCAACCGGACGAATTGCGCGTCACGTATCAACCGGGAAACCCTTGCCAATCCAAGGGCTCGCCATCCACTGTCTGCGTTCCGGTTTTTGGTGCCCCCATGGCGAAGTTGTCATGAATTTGCGGTATCCTTACAACCTTTGCGTTCATCCTTATTTTGACTTGAAGTGCAGCTATCTCTCGCAGGTGCCACCATCATGAAACCCAAGACCGTACTGATCACCGGAGCCAACGGAGCGCTCGGGTCGTTCGTCACCCAAGCATTTCTCAAGACTGGCGCTCGCGTCATTGGCGCTTCACTTCACATCAGTGCTACTGCTTTTGCTGAGCCGAATTTTGAAGCTGCGAGCCTCGATTTCGCACGCGAGGAATTGGTCAGCACGACAGTCAAAGATATTACTGAGCGGCACGATGGCCTCGACGTGGTCGTTCACGTCCTCGGAGGTTTTGCGGGCGGCCAGTCCGTCGCGGAGACATCCACGCCCACCTGGGAGCAGATGCGCGATCTCAACCTCACTTCGGCTTTCTACGTTCTTCGCGAAACCATCCCTCACCTGCGCCGCTCTCCTGCCGGGAGATTCATCGCCATTGGCAGCCTCACGGCAACCGCGCCGCACGCTAATCTGGGCGCTTACGTGGTGTTCAAAGCCGCCCTCGTCACGCTCGTGCAAACCGCTGCGCTGGAAAACAGGGACTCGCGCCTCACTGCCAACATTATTCTGCCGGACACCATGGACACGCCTGGAAACCGCAAATCCATGCCTAACGCCGATTTTTCCGCCTGGGTGAATCCGCAAGACGTCGCTGATCTTGTGCTTTGGCTCGCCGACGAGCGCGCCGCGCACATTACCGGCGCCACTTTTCCGATTCAGGCAAGCCATGGCTGAGAACATCGCCACATTACTCGTTCACCTCCTTTATGTGTACGCCGCGCTTGGCGTTCTGTTCGCGCTTATGTTCGTTTTCTTTGGTGTACAAAAGGTCGATCGCCAGGCCGCGGGAACTGGAATCCTGTTTCGCCTTCTGATTTTTCCTGCCAGCGTTGCACTCTGGCCACTCTTGTTGAAGCGCTGGTTTCATGCGACCGGCGAACCGCCTCAAGAAAGGAATCCTCATCAATGATTCAGCCGCTGCGGAGATGGCATTTGAGGATTTTTCTTCTGCTGGCTGTTCTGCTGCCGCTGCTTTTTCTCGCGGGACTCCACGCGCGCCACCGCCCGCTTTCTTACGCTGCAACTGCGGGAGCGCAACGATGAGCCATCAATACGTGGCCGTCAGTTGGAACCCTCAGAAGCGTGCTTACGATTTCGTGATCGCTGTTGGCGTTGTGCTGTACCTCGCGATTTTCCTTGGCGCGTCCGCACTGCTGCATCCCAGTGCAACCGCGGAAACCTTGCTCATCCGCGCCTTCGGCTCGTGTGCCTTCCTGTTGCTGAATGTAGTGTTGTGCATCGGGCCGTTGTGCCGTCTCGATCCGCGCTTTTTGCCCTTGCTCTACAATCGCCGCCATCTTGGTGTAGTCACATTTTTGATAGCGCTTGTCCATGGGGGCTTTTCGCTGTTTCAATTCCATGCGCTTGGCGATGTCGACCCGTTCGTCAGCCTGCTGATTTCCAATCGGCATTTCAATTCACTCGCGGAGTTCCCTTTCCAGCAACTAGGTTTTCTCGCACTGGTGATCCTCTTCCTGATGGCCGCCACCAGCCATGATTTCTGGCTACGCAACCTGACGCCGCCCGTCTGGAAGGCCTTGCACATGCTGGTCTACGTCGCCTACGGCTTGCTTGTCGCGCATGTAACGCTGGGTCTTCTCCAATCTGAGCGCAGCCCGTTACTCGCTTTGGCCGTGGGCGCTAGTTTGCTCCTGGTTATTTCCCTGCACCTCCTTGCAGCCTTCAAAGAGCAAAGAATCGATCGTCAGCACCTGGAACAAGCAACCGACGGCTTCGTCATTGCGTGCCCGCTGGACGCCATCCCCGAAAAATGCGCCAAGGTAGTTTCCGCGCGCGGTGAACGCGTGGCGATCTTCAAATACGATGGTAAAGTTTCCGCTCTTTCCAACGTTTGCCGCCATCAGAACGGCCCGCTGGGTGAAGGAAGAATTCTGGACGGCTGCGTCACCTGCCCCTGGCACGGTTTTCAATACCAACCAGACACGGGCGCCTCTCCTCCGCCTTTCACGGAAAAAGTTTCCACCTTTCGCATCAAGATCGTGGACGGGCAAGTGTGGCTGGACCCGCACCCGCTTGAGCCGGGAACGCCCGTCGCGCCGGCGAAAATTGGTTGATGGAAAGGATGATTGTGAGCGAGTTCTACATCGGCTACCAGCCAAACGCCCCGCGCGGAATCCGTTCCCGGGTACGTCGTACGGTTCTTGGCATGTTCGTACTGGCCGCAGCGGGAGCGCTGCTTTTTGCCTCCAGCCAGCGCGACTTCGCCGATTCACAGTTCGTTTTCGGCAAGCCCCCGGAATTCTCCGGCACGATTGTTGAACAACCCTTCCCCAGCCTTTTTGTGAACGCTTTCGGCGATACAATCACCCCGTATCTCTTGTGCGCGCCGGGTAAACATGGCGCGGATTCGTTCGTGAACGGTTGGGCGGGGAAAACAGCCCGCCTCCAAGGCCCACTGATCTACCGCCAGGAAGGCCTGATGATCGAACTTGTCCCCGGCTCAATTACAGAAGAGACGCCTGCTCCCGCTAGATCCCCGGTGCCGCGCGATTTTGGCGAGTTCACGCTGCAAGGCGAAATTGTGGACACGAAATGTTTTCTTGGAGTGATGAACCCTGGCGAAGGCAAAGTTCATCGTGATTGTGCCACGCGTTGCTTGAGCGGCGGTATCCCTCCGGCTTTGCTCACGCGCGATTTTGATCACACGTCGAGGATACTTTTGCTCACCGATTCTGCCAGTAAGCCCCTTGCTAAGTCCGCGTACCTGGCAATTGTGGGGCAACCTGTTCGTGTTCATGGCCGCGTCGTCGAAGCTGACGGTCTTTATTACCTGCAAACCTCTCGCGCGGATATTGCAGCGCTTCCCTGAAAAACACGCGGCTGATTCGGTGATGCCTTTTTGTTCTCGACGCGACGCTGTTCCCCGTTACAATCTCCTTACCATGCAAAACTCACGCTTGAACTGGCTTATTGCCGCTCTCTTGTTTTGTTCTCTTTCTCCACTTCCGGCACACGCAATTCCCGCTCCGTCACAGAATCCAAGTCCACTGTCACTTTCGCGTCCCATCCGCCACTGGGAATTCCTGCCGCTCATCGGGTCACGCGCCGCGTTTCTCGGCAATGAAGCCGGGCACATGGAAGCATGGACGTTCCCCTTGAAACTGGTGCGCGATTTTCATTTGATTTTTCACGTGGATGGGCAGGCCGTGCCCGCCGAGGACTTTGCGCGCACGCTGATCGTTCACCCCGAATCCTGCACCATTCTCTATTCCGGCGATAACTTTCAGGTTCGCGAAACGCTTTTTATACCCGTGGATCAACCCGGCGCCATTTTGCAATTTGAAGTGGAAAGCGAGCAGTCGATTGAAATCGAGGCGGTTTTCCAGAACGATTTGCAGCTCGAGTGGCCCGCAGCCATCGGCGCCACGGATATCTCGTGGTCGCCGGAACTCCACGGATTCGTTTTTGGGGAGGAACGCAACAAGTTTTCAGGAATCATCGGATCTCCGACAGGTGTCGAGGGCCAATCCGAGTACCAGACCAACTACTCCTCTTCCAGTGCAAACTCGATTCGACTCGGGATCACGCCGAAGGGCACGGACAGCAAACTCATCGTCTTCGCGGGCTCGCTCAACGGACAAAACGAGGCGGTAAAAACCTATCAGACCCTCGTCACGTCTCACGCACAACTTTTGCTCGATGCTGCCACTTTTTATCAGTCATACCTGAATCGCACGGTCACTCTGGAACTTCCCGACACACCTTTGCAACAGGCGTATGACTGGGCGCGCGTCAGCGTCCTTCAGGGCCTCTCTCGCAATCCCGATCTGGGCGCGGGCCTCGTCGCGGGGTTTCGCACTTCGCTTGAGGGCCAGCGTCCCGGATTCGCATGGTTTTTCGGGCGCGATTCCATGTGGACTTCTCTCGCGCTGGATTCCGAAGGCGATTTCGCGACCACCCGGCTGGCGCTGGATTTTCTGAGCCGTTTCCAGCGCGAAGATGGGAAAATTCCGCACGAAATCTCGCAGAGCGCGCACTACATTAATTGGTTCAAGGATTATCCGTACGCCTACGCTTCCGCCGATGCCACGCCGCTGTACCTTATCACCATGAACGACTACGTCAAACGCAGCGGCGACATTGCCTTTGCGCGGGAAAAGTGGGATTCGCTGTGGAAGGCTTACGAGTACATGCGCTCGACGTACGACACGCAGAATCTCCCGCAGAATAATGTGTACGGCCATGGCTGGGTGGAAGGCGGCCCGCTCCTGCCGGTCAAAACGGAGTTTTATCAGAGCGCACTTGGCACGGAGTCGCTGCGCAGCCTCGCCAACCTCGCCAGACTTCTCGGTAAGGCCGACGTTGCGCGCGAGTTGCAACAGAATTTTGCGGCGCAACAAAAAAAGCTAAACGATCTGTTTTGGAGCCCGGACAAAAGCTATTTCGCTTTCGCCCTGGACAAGGACAATCATCCCGTTGAGGAACTCAGCGTGCTTGCCACTGTCCCCATGTGGTTCGGCCTGGTTGACGATTCGCGCTCCAACGCCACTATCACGCAACTCGCGGATCTCGATCATCAAACCGACTGGGGCATGCGCATCATCTCCAATCACTCGCCGCTTTTCAGTGCGCAGGGCTACCACTTCGGCTCGGTCTGGCCGCTTTTCACGGGATGGGCTTCCGTGGGTGAATACCGTTATCACCGCGCCCAGCCTGCTTACGCGAACCTCCGCGCCAACGCTCTTCTCGCGCTTGACGGCTCGCTAGGCCACGTCACTGAAGTTCTTTCCGGCTCGTACTACCAGGGCCTCTCCACAAGTTCGCCGGACCAGATCTGGTCCGCGGCCATGATCGTGAGTCCGTTTCTCCGTGGCATGTTTGGGCTGGACGCGGACGTTCCAGGCAACACGCTCAGTTTTGCTCCGCACACGCCCGCCGACTGGACAGCCTATGCCGTGAAGAACGTGCCACTCGGAAATTCCACTTTTGACTTGCACGCCAGCAAGACCGCGAATGAAATTACGTTACAAGTGAAGAAATCCGGCAGCGGCGCGCCTACGTTTAATTTTGAGCCTGCCGTCAGCCTTCGCGCCAAAGTTCTTGGCGTCGAGGGCAATGGCCGCCCGCTGGCATTCCATGTGGTCGCCACTTCTACTGACCAACATGTGATTACGCAGGTAACGCTAACCGCGGAAACAAATACGATTCGCATCCGCCTTCAGGATGATTTCGGCTTCACGTATGCGCCAAACTTGCCGCCTTTGGGCAGCGAAAGCCAGGGGCTCCGTATTCTTTCAGAATCGTGGTCCGCTTCTTACGACCTCTTAACGCTGAATATTTCGGGGATTGCTGGGGGCATCTACGAGCTCAACCTGTGGAATCCCGCGCAGATTACGTCGGTGGAAGGCGCGGAGTTGATCCGGGATGGAAACACCGGCCACCTGCAGATTCGGATCCCGGGGAAAACTTCGGCGCCGCAGGCTCATCAAACGATCAAAATTCACTTCCCCGAACGCAAGGGCTCTAGCTCGCGCAAGCCCCAATAAGGGCCGTATGCAACAACTGTTGTATGTTGGTAGGCTCCGCACTGCGGCCCGCATTGTTTGGCCTTCCGCTCGTTTTGTGATAATCAGATAGGAACCAGTCATGCCTGCCAAAGTCAAATGGGGAGTCCTCGGCGCGGCGTCCATCGCCACGCGCAAGGTTATTCCTGCTATGCAACAGTGCGAATGGGCAGAGATTACGGCGATCGCTTCCCGCTCCGTCGATAAAGCCCAGAGCGTTGCCGCACAGTTTTCCATTCCAAAGGCCTATGGCTCCTACGAAGAACTTCTCGCCGATCGTGACATCGAGGCCATCTACAATCCGCTGCCAAATCATCTTCACGTCGAGTGGTCCATTCGCGCTGCCAGCCAGAACAAACATGTGCTTTGCGAAAAGCCCATCGGCTTGAATGTCGCGGAGGCGCGTCACCTGCTCAAAGCGCGCGACGAATATGGCGTGAAGATTGGCGAAGCGTTCATGGTGCGCACGCATCCGCAGTGGCTGCGTACGCGCGAACTAATCCGCTCTGGCCGCATCGGCAAGTTCCGCTCGGCTTGTGGTTTTTTCAGCTATTTCAACACGGACCCGGAGGACGCGCGCAACATTGCCGCTTATGGGGGCGGAGCGCTGCTGGACATTGGCTGCTACCCGGTAAAAACTTCGCGTTTCGTTTTCAGCGATGAGCCCGTGCGCGTTTTCGCGTGCATTGAGCGCGACCCGAGCTTTAAAACGGATCGGCTCTCTTCCGCCATTCTGGAATTCCCCATCGGCCAGAGCATCTTCACCTGTAGCACCCAGATTGCGTACTACCAGAGGATGCAGTTTTTTGGCACTGAAGGCCGCATTGATATCGAAATTCCATTTAACGCCCCACCGGACAAACCCACCCGGATTTTCATTGATAACGGCAAGGAACTCTACGCCGGTGGTAGCGCGATCATGGAAACATTCCCCATCTGCGATCAGTACACGATTCAGGGCGATGCCTTTTCCCAGGCCATTCGCGAGAACAAAGAAGTGCCCAATCCTCTCGAAGATGCCATCTGTAACATGGCGGTGATCGACGCGCTCTTCCGCTCTGCCGAATCCGGCCGCTGGGAAGTTCCCGAGTACCTCTAGGCCCTGTCTCCCTCCTTATGCAGCGTATCTACCGTAGGGGCGCAGCATTGCTGCGCCCCATCTCGGCAAGATAATAATTATCTGGTGTTTATCCTGAAAGTTCCGCGAACAGAAACAAGAAAGGGCGCCCGCATTTCCTTTAGGCGCCCCTCTCACAATTCTCTCAAAAAACAGCGAACCCCCTTCAAAAGGGACACGCCGCGAAACTAATCGTAATATTCCTGCCCCAGGTGGGTGATCAAGTTCTCTCCCATCATCCAACGCAGCGTGTTCTTCAATTTCATGAGCTGGATGAACAGATCGTGCTCCGGATACAGCCCCGGCGCGGTCATCGGAGACTTGAAGTAGAAGCTGAGCCATTCCTGAATTCCTCGCAGGCCCGCGCGCTGCGCCAGGTCCAGAAAGAGTACGAGGTCCAACACGATGGGCGCCGCCAAAATCGAATCGCGGCACAGGAAATCCACCTTGATCTGCATCGGATAGCCCAGCCAGCCGAAGATGTCAATATTGTCCCAGCCTTCTTTGTTGTCGCCGCGCGGCGGGTAGTAGTTGATGCGCACCTTGTGGTGAATCTTTTTGTAAAGCTCGGGATACAGGTGCGGCTGCAGGATGAATTCCAGCGCACCCAGCTTTGATTCTTCTTTCGTCTTGAAGGATCCTGGATCCTCCAGGACTTCGCCGTCGCGATTTCCCAGAATGTTGGTGGAGAACCAGCCGTTCAATCCCAGCATGCGCGCTTTGAACGCAGGCGCCAGCACGGTCTTCATCATGGTCTGCCCGGTCTTGAAATCCTTGCCCACGATGGGCACGCTATGTTCCAGCGCCAACTGCTGCATGGCGGGTACGTCCACCGTCAAGTTTGGCGCGCCGTTTCCATAAGCGATGCCGCTGGTAATCGCCGCCCAGGCGTACAGCATCGAGGGCGCAATGGCCGGATGATTTGCCTTCATGGCCTCTTCAAATTTCTCCGGCGTGGAGTGCACCTCGTGCGGCTTCATGAACACTTCCGTCGAGCCGCACCACAGCATTACCAGGCGCGAACAACCGTGCTTTTTCTTGAACTTCGCGATGTCGTCCTTCACTTGCAGCGCGATGTCGTACTTCGTTTTGCCTTTCTTCACATTCTTGCCGTCCAGCATTTTCACGTATTCGTGATCAAACGCCGCCGGCATCGGCTTGATCTTCGAGAGGAACGACTTCACCAACGCCAAGTGATGCGCGTCCAGCACGCCCGCTTTCGCCGCCGCCTCGTACGCGCTGTCCGGAAAAATATCCCATCCACCGAAGACGATGTCGTCCAGCCTGGCCAGCTTCACGAAATCCTTGATTTTAGGCGAACGCCCTTCCGTACGCTTACCCAGGCGAATCGTGGCCATTTGGGTAAGCGAACCGACTGGCTGGGCCTGTCCCTTGCGCACTAGCTCGACGCCTGCCATGAATGTTGTCGCTACTGCGCCCATTCCGGGCGTCAGAATCCCAAGTTTTCCCCGTGGCACAGCAATCTTCGTTGGTTTTTCCATGAAATTCCTCGGTTCAATTGTAGGTGGAACTATACGGGCTAGACCAACAAGCTTCCCTGGCCATAGCCCAAACATTCAATTTTGGAGGAAGCGCCAGGGATATGCAAATGAAAAGGCTGGCTGGGAACGCGCCAATTTTGGATGCAAAGACTTGATGGAAACGGATTTGTTTACGAAAAAGTCGTGACTCAACCGCCAATTCGAAACGATTCCACATCCTGGCCAGTTTTCAGGTATCCTGTTCAACCTCTAGCGGCGCAAGAGGCTCACGTAGGGCAGCTGCCGCAGAAAGCCCCAAACTCATGGCTTTTGAGAAAGCTTAAGGAGAACTCCGATGCGTGCAGCCGTTGTCCATGCCTTCGATGCACCGCCTCGCTATACCACCTTCGCCGACCCTGTCGCAGCAGAGGGGGAACTGCCGGTAACGGTAACTGCCGCTGGTCTTCATCCCATCGTCAAGTCGCTAGCAAACGGCACCCACTACGGCAGCACGGGAGAGTTGCCTTTCATTCCGGGAGTGGACGGCGTGGGCCGGCTGCAGGACGGGTCACGTGTCCTTTTCGGCGTTTCGCGCGCACCGTACGGTACGTTCTCCGAGCGTGCCCTGGCGGCGAACTGGATGTGTATCCCCCTTCCCGAAGGGCTGGACGACGCGTCTGCCGCAGGGATTGCCAATCCTGCGATGTCTTCTTGGGTCGCGCTGACATTGCGAGCGAAGTTCGTCGCTGGGGAGAGTGTGCTCATTCTCGGCGCAACCGGCGTTGCTGGGCAGCTTGCCGTACAAATCGCCCAGCGGTTGGGAGCGCGGCGGGTGATCGCGGCTGGGCGGAATCCGCAAGCGTTGGAGACGCTGAAAGAACTCGGCGCGCACGCAGTTATTCCTCTCGATCAGGAGCATGATCCTCTGGTGGCCGCATTCCAAGGCGCGTTCACTGGAGCGGGCGTGGATGTGGTGCTCGACTATCTGTGGGGTCACCCGGCGGAGTGCCTCCTGGAGGCCATCTCACAGAAGGGACTGCACAAGGCGGCCTCGCGCTTGAGGTTTGTTCAGATTGGCGCGAGCGCCGGCCCAACAATCAACTTGAGGGCAGCCTCTCTGCGCAGTTCGGGGCTGGAGATGCTCGGCAGCGGCTTCGGTAGCGCCTCGCTCAGTCAGATTCGCACAGCAGTCGAAGAATTTTTCAAGGCGGCCGTGACGAAGCCGTTCCAATTCAAAATAAGGACGGCACCACTGAGCGAGGTTGAATTGCTTTGGAACAGCCCGGAACAGGGCACGCGACTTGTGTTTCAGCCGTGAACCAAGTCGTTGAGATTCCTGCCTGTTGGATCGATCACTGAATCATCTCGCCAGGTTGCTGGTGGTTGGCCGTAGTGGCTCTATTCGCCAATTTTCCACGTCCCCGCCAGGTCCAGGTCCACCTGCACCGCGGGTTTCACCTTTAGCAGCCAATTGCTCGGGTCTTTCAATCCCCACTGAATGTATGGCACATCAAACTTCACCGCGCCCTTCCATTTGCCGTTGCTCAATTCCGCGTGCACTGGCACCGTCAATTCGTGCTCGCTTCCGTGTAACACAAAAACTCCATGCAGATTCACATCCGAATTTCCCGGAGCTGCCACCTTCCCTTCCACCTGGGTTGGCCGAAATATTGCGTCAGGGAATTTTGCGCTCTCCAGGACGACTTTGTGCATTTTCTCGTCGCGTGAACTGTTGCCACTGTCGCCGCTGGTGGCCAGCACGATAATTTCTCCTGCGGCCTTTCCTGTCGCCGGATCAAAGTGAAGGGTTCCGCTTTTCAAGTTGAAGGTCCCATGAACGGTGTGCAGCGTGCAGTCCACCGTCCAGTGCGCTTTCGATTGGTTCGGGTCCACGACCAAGGAAAACTCCGAGGATGTCGCCGCAGTTGCCTGTGCCACGTCCACTTTGGGCGGCGCCGCGGTCGCGGAAAGAAACACGGCCAGACCGGCCAGCGCGCCCGCGCTGATCCCCAGTGATTTCCAGCCCGAAATTCGCATAACTCTCCTTTTTTATAATCAGGCGGACAGAAATCGCCAACTCAGTTGCACGCCGGCACTCAGCATCTTGGCAGACGTGGCGCGGCCCACGTGAACCGCCAGCAGGTCCTCAAACAACTGCGGCCTTGACGCCAGTACGCCGAATGATCTTCGAAGCAGTGTTTCGTTCCGCCCCAGCAGAAGCATCAACTTCCCCATCCTCATGGGGCGACGAGCCAGTTCCCTGTGTGCGTCCTCGTAACCCTGCATGTCGTTCGCCCGCATCGCTTCCGCCAAAGCCAACGACTGGCGGAACGCCAACCGCAGTCCTTCTCCCGTGATAGCGTCGACTCCGCCGGAAGCGTCGCCCACCAGCGCCACATTTCCGCGCACCACATTCTTAAGCCGGTACATCACCGTGATTGCGCCGCGCTCCCGGCTGGTCAGTTCCCTACCGTTTAACCGCTCGCGCAATTCCGGCAATTCCGCCAGCACTTTCGCGAAGTCCGCATCTTCCAAGCTATCTGCCATCACCACGATGCAAACTTCTTCCCTGCCAATCGGGGTAACGTATGCTTGTGCTCCTCTGGCCCAATAAATTTCCATGTAATCTGACCAGGGTTGCACACGATAGTGGCGCCGCGTGGCAAAGCGTTGTGTGCGCTCGACGATGGCTTCCAGTCCGCTCCAACGCCGCACGCGAGAACCACCTCCATCGGCTCCCACAATCCAGCGCGCCGCCACCAGACCGCTCTTCAGTTGCACGCCTTCGGAAGTTATCCCGGAAACGGAAGTTTTCCAAAGCAAGCGCACCCCACTCTTTTCCGCCTCGGCAACGAGCATGGCGTGCAAGATGGGCCGACGCAACCCCAACCCGTGGCCTTCGGGAAAATCCGCGGTGAACCGCTTACCTTCCTGGATAAATCGAATTCCGCAAAACGCATGCCCTTCGCCGCTATTCGGAACGATGCCCAATTCGCGCAGCGCCGCTTGCGTCTCTGGCATCAGCCCTTCGCCGCAAGTCTTGTCAATGGGAGGCTCCGCCCCATCGGACAGCGTAACCGTGAAGCCCTTCTTGCGCGCCGCCATCGCAGCCACCAGGCCCGCTGGTCCGCCACCCACTACAAAGACATCTGTCTTAGCGTTCTGCATACATTTACTGGCGCGTTTCCGCTCCTAAAGTATCGGGCGACTCCACCAAAAACCTGTCCTGAAAATGTCAACAAAGAGTCAGATTTTGACCGCGAATCAAGACCTCAGTTCCGAAACATTTCTCGTACGGCACATTCATGTCCAGGAGATTCAGCAGTGAGACCCACTGCGGGTTGACGAATTCTTCGTAGGTTGAAGTAGCTGCTCGGGATGGGGCTTCGACTGCGTGCACCGTTGTCATATTGCTCTATGGATGCCAACCCCGCTCCACGGGATGCACCGACCGTGCAAATTATCCATGATTTCGCATGCCGAGTGCCAAGTCGCCCAACTTCGCCGCTACCCTCCACCTCGGCTGGACCAGCTTCCATGGCAGCTTACTAAACGCATTAATATACCAAGTTGGTACCAGGAGCCAGATGTCCGGATTGGTGCGACTTACCTGGAAGTGTCAAAGCATCGCGTCGCCACAACTAAAGTGGCATACTTCAGTTCATGAACCGCCGCTTTCTCAGCGTTGCCCTTTTGCCGCTTTGGATTCTTCTGCTGGGTCAAGACACTGCCAAGAACCGCGAACATGCCACACAATGGGCTGAACGGCATGCTAATTATTTGTCTGACCCAATCATTGACCTGAAGGAGTCTGCGCTGGAGATTACGGACAACTCACCAAGACCGTTGGACAGCATCGTGGCCGCGTTAGCCAAACGAAATGGATGGCATATCAACTACGAAGACCCGGCGTATGGGTACGAAGATATCGTGGACGACACCGCCCCGAGTTGGCTCGAAGAGCATCCGTATGGCCCACGGGCGTACGCGGTTGGGGGAGGCGCATTTCATACGAAGATTCAAATTCTCGGCCAGTTGCATGACCAGTCAGTACAGGTGCTTTCGACTTTAATCGACGATTATAATAAATCGAACAATCCGGGTCGGTTTGAACTTCACAATGCGGGCGAGCAGCTTGACGTTGTTCCAAGTGGGACTGCCAGCAGCAGACAAGTACCGTTATTAGATACCGAGATGAGTTTTGAAGAACCGGGAGCTGCGACCGCCGATGTCAGCTTGGTGAAGTTTTGCGACGAGCTCTCACGTCAGAGTAACCACAAGGTGATTTTCCTTGCTCCGCCCTCGGCGAATGTACTGCATCAAACTCACATTGAGCAGCATTCGCAAAAACAACCCGCGCGTGAAATTCTCCGCCACCTATACGAGCAGATTGGATCGAGATTCTCGTGGAGATTGCTCTACGATTCAGGCACGAGGGAATTCTTTCTGACAATCGAGTGATAATCTCTCCAGCGAGGCCCATTCGCAAAAGATGCGGCCCCTCCCAGGCATCTGCGCGACAGACACTCGCACAGAAGTGCTCAACTCCTTCGATGAGAAGGCCGTGACCGGACATGCCCTTTTCACCGCGGGTCCTTGATAACTGGCTTGCTGCCGTAGGTCATAATCTAATCTTATTTTACATAGCACTTCTATTAATTTGACTCATTCTTGTTTTTCCGCCAAGCTGTTAGGTGACGGGGGTGTAGGCACGCTCGGCTATTCCCTCGCACAGTTTCCTGGTGTCCGGCAGCTCTGGAGTTTTTTGGGCCATCCTCCAGACGGGGTGATGGCCCAGATTTTTTTCCGCTGCGTGTGTTGTGTCTGGAGGGTCGCCGCTGTGACCGATCGTTCGCTGAAGTCCCGCAGTTCCGCTCTAGTGGATGGCAATAGCCGCGCCCCCGCTCGCGCCATGCTTCGTGCCACCGGCCTTACGGACGACGATTTCACCAAGCCGCTCATCGGCATTGCCAACACCTGGATCGAAATCGGCCCCTGCAACTATCATCTTCGCGAACTCGCAGATCATGTTCGCGCCGGGATCCGCGCTGCGGGCGGCACTCCGCTCGAGTTCAACACCGTTTCCATCTCCGACGGCATCACCATGGGCACGGAAGGCATGCGCGCCTCCCTGATCAGCCGCGAAGTCATCGCCGACTCCATCGAACTTGTCTGTCGCGGCAATCTTTTCGACGGCCTCGTTGTCCTCGTTGGCTGCGACAAAACGATTCCCGGCGGGATCATGGCCCTGGCCCGGCTGAACATCCCCGGCCTCATCCTTTATGGCGGCTCGATAGCCCCCGGCCAATATGAAGGCCACTCGGTCACGATTCAGGACGTTTTTGAAGCCGTGGGAGCGCACGCTCGCGGCAAAATCACTGACCAGCAACTGAAGGAAATCGAATGTTCCGCGTGCCCGGGCGTCGGTGCGTGCGGCGGGCAGTACACCGCCAACACCATGGCGTTGGTATGCGAGTTTCTGGGGCTCGCCCCCATGGGCGCTTCCAGCATTCCCGCCACAAACAAGGGCAAAGCACAGGCAGGCGAACTGGCGGGCAAACTAGCGATGGACCTGCTTCGCAAGAACGTTAAGCCATCGGACATTTTGACCAAAACGGCTATCGAGAATGCCATCGCAGGCGTCGCCACCACGGGAGGCTCCACGAACGCCGTCCTGCATCTTCTCGCCATCGCGCGCGAGGCAGGCATTCCGCTTTCCATCGACGATTTCGACCGAATCAGTTCGCGAACGCCCATCCTCGCTGACTTAAAACCTGGAGGACGATTTGTCGCAACCGATCTATATGCAGCAGGCGGCACTCCGCTCGTCGCAAAGCGTATGCTTGAAGCTGGCCTCCTCAAGGGTGACGCAATTACCGTCACCGGCCGCTACCTCGCTGAAGAAGCGGCCGCTGCGGAGGAAACGCCCGGCCAGGAAGTCGTCCGCAGAAAAAACAACCCGCTCAAAGCAACGGGCGGCTTAGTCATCCTTCACGGCAATCTCGCTCCGGAGGGTTGCGTCATTAAAGTTGCCGGATACGACACGCAGAATTTCCGTGGACCCGCGCGCGTCTTCAATGACGAAGAAGCCGCCTTTGCGGCAATTAGCGCCGGCAGGATCCAGGCCGGCGATGTGGTGGTAATTCGCTATGAAGGCCCTCGTGGCGGACCCGGCATGCGCGAAATGCTCGTGGTGACAGCCGCTCTCGTCGGCGCGGGGCTCGGCGATTCCGTTGCTCTGTTGACCGACGGTCGCTTCTCGGGCGCAACCCATGGACTGATGGCAGGCCACGTTGCTCCCGAAGCCATCGTTGGTGGTCCCATCGCCACATTGCAGGATGGCGACGTAATCGTGTTCGATATTCCAAATCGCACCCTTTCTGTCGAACTGACCAACGCTGAAATTCAGAAGCGCCTCGCTTCCTGGAAAGCTCCTAAACCGCGCTTCACCAGCGGAGTCATGGCCAAGTACGCCTACCTCGTCTCGTCTGCTTCATTGGGCGCCGTCACTTCTGTGCCCGACACTTTTTCATCCGGTTCCCTACCGGGATCCACGGGGAGAACTCTATGAAGATGACTGGTGCGGAAATCCTCTGCGAAACTTTGACGCGCCTCGGCGTGCGGCACATCTTCGGCTATCCCGGCGGCGCGATCCTTCCGGTCTACGACGCGCTCGGCAAGTCCAAGCTCCATCACATCCTCGTGCGCCACGAACAGGGCGCGACGCACATGGCCGACGGCTATGCGCGCGCTACGGGCGGCATCGGTGTGGCCATGGCCACTTCCGGCCCCGGCGCCACCAACATGGTCACCGGGATTGCCACAGCCATGCTCGATTCTTCTCCGGTGGTATGCATCACGGGACAAGTCAGCAGCCGGGTGCTAGGCTCCGACGCTTTTCAGGAAGTGGACATCACCGGCATCACCATGCCGATCACCAAGTACAACGTGGTGGTTTCGCGCGCGGAAGATATTGCGCACACGTTGCGCGAGGCCTTCATCATCGCGCAGTCTGGTCGCCCCGGCCCTGTGCTGGTGGACTTCACCAAGGATGCCCAGCAGGCTTCCACGGAATTCGATTGGGAGACGTGCGGGCCACAGTTGCCGCCGAAACGCATCCGCAACAATCACAAACAAGATGAATTTGACCGCGCGGTGGAACTTCTGAACACGGCGAAGCGGCCCGTGATTCTCGCTGGGCGTGGCGTCATGCTCTCCGGCGCGATGCGCAAGCTGGAAGAGTTCGTGCGCACTAGCAATATTCCCGTGGCCATGACGCTTCTCGGCATCGGCTGCTTCCCCGCCAGCGATCCCATGAATCTCGGCATGATGGGCATGCACGGCGAAGCCTGGGTGAACACGGCAATTCAGGAAGCTGACCTGCTGATCGCTGTGGGTATGCGCTTTGACGATCGCGTCACCGGCGACTTGCGCACCTATGCCCGCAATGCCCACAAAATCCACATCGAGGTGGATCGCGCGGAGATCAACAAGAACGTCGCTGTGGACGCGGCGCTCATTGGCGATGCCGGCGAAACTCTCAGCAGGCTTCTGCCGCACGTCCATGAACGCGACCATTCTCCGTGGCTCGCCCATATCCAGGAACTCAAGGGTGATTCCGCGGTTCGCGATATTCAGAGCCTTCCCGACAGCGGACATCTCTACGCCGCGCACGTCATCAATGATCTGTGGAAGGTCACCAAGGGCGAGGCCATCGTGGTCACTGATGTGGGCCAGCACCAGATGTGGGAAGCGCAGTATTACCACCACGATCGCCCGCGCTCGCTGATTACTTCGGGCGGACTCGGCACCATGGGTTTCGCCCTGCCCGCGGCCATTGGCGCAAAATTCGCGCGGCCCGATGCCGAAGTGTGGGTGGTGGCTGGCGATGGCGGATTCCAGATGACCTCTTGCGAACTCGCCACCATCGTGCAGGAAAAAATCAACGTGAAGATCGCCATCATCAATAATGGTTATCTGGGCATGGTTCGGCAGTGGCAGGAATTCTTCTACGACAAGCGTTACGTGGCAACTCCATTGGTTGCGCCGGATTTTGTTTCGCTGGCGAATGCCTTTGGAATTCGCGGGGAGCGCATCACCACGCGCGCGGAAGTGGTTCCGACCATCGAGGCGGCGCGTCAAACGGATCAACCCGTACTTCTCGACTTCCGCGTCGAACAGGAAGATTCGGTATATCCGATGGTGCCGGCTGGCGCCGCGCTACACGACATGATTCGCCGCCCCAATAACCCGTTGGTGGAAACCGCCGCGGAGCCTTGGGACTGACTCTTTGCCGCAATTCGGACCTGCCGGGCTATTTTCGGTACAATGAAACCCCTGGCCGGGATACGAAGTACCTCCCGGCCTGATTAGGAACAGTTGCAGCAGCAAGAAAATTGAGGATCGTATGCAAACTATCGTCGCTTACGTCGAAAACAAGCCGGGTGTCCTGAATCGCGTCGCTTCCCTCACCCGCCGCCTGGCCATCAACATTGATTCGCTCACCGTCGGGCCCACGGAAAATGAAGCGATTGCCCGGATGACTCTTTGCGCGCATACGGATGAACGCGGGGCGCACCGCCTGGAAGCCAGCCTGGAGAAACTCGTGGATGTTCTGCTGGCAGAAAACATCACTGATCGTTCCATGTTGGAGCGCGACCTGGCCCTGATCAAGGTCGCCGCCGACCAGCAGAACCGCCCACACCTGATGGAACTCATCAAGGTGTTTCGTGGGCGCGTGGTAGACGTCGCGCCCGAATCGCTGATCGTGGAAGTTTCCGGCACGGTGGACAAGATTGACGGTCTGCTGGAAGTCCTGCGCCCGTTCGGCGTACTGGAAATGGCGCGCACCGGACGCATCGCCATGACCCGCGGCAACGATCTGCTGCGTCCGCCAGCCACGCCGGATGCCACTCCTGTGGAGCCTGCTCCCTCCGCAAAATAATTCAGAAGGTCGTCCCGCGAGGCTGGGCGATCTTGTCTAGCTCTCGACGCTCTCAACGATTTTCGGCCGCACCGCGGCCCACGAAAGGAAGAACGAACGCAATGGCAAATCTCTATTACGACAAGGATGCAGACCTTTCCCTAATCCAGAAGAAAAAGGTCGCCATCATCGGCTATGGCTCTCAGGGACACGCGCACGCATTGAATCTGCGCGATTCCGGCGTTTCCGTGGTCGTCGGACTCCCGGCGGGTAGCGCTTCACGCGCCAAGGCGGAAAGCGAGGGCGTCACCGTGAAAACTCCCGCGGAAGCGGCCGCATGGGCCGACGTGATCATGATTCTTGCGCCCGATACGAGCCAGCCGAAGCTCTATAAGGAAGCGATTGAGCCCCATCTCACGCCCGGAAAGACACTGATGTTCGCGCACGGCTTCAACATCCGCTTCGGCGCCATCAAGCCGCCCAAGACCGTGGATGTTTCCATGATTGCTCCGAAGGCCCCCGGCCATCGCGTGCGTGAAGTTTTCGTTGAAGGTGCAGGCACGCCCGCGCTGCTCGCCGTTGAACAGGACGCCACGGGCACGGCCAAAGCGTTGGCGCTTTCTTACGCTAAAGCACTGGGCTCGACTCGCGCCGGTGTACTCGAAACCACTTTTACCGAGGAAACCGAGACGGATCTCTTTGGCGAACAAGCCGTCCTCTGCGGCGGCATCAGCGCATTGATCAAGGCGGGCTTTGAGACTCTAGTCGATGCCGGTTACCAACCCGAAGTGGCCTACTTCGAGTGCCTGCACGAAATGAAACTCATCGTTGATCTGATTTATCGTGGCGGACTCAGCTACATGCGTTATTCCGTCAGCGACACGGCCGAACAAGGCGATTATCATGCAGGGCCGCGCATCGTAACTGCCGAAACGCGCGAAGCCATGAAGAAACTGCTGGCGGAAATTCGCGATGGCAGTTTTGCCAAAGCCTGGATCGAGGAAAACGAGAAGGGTTGCCCGAATTTCCTGGCCAAGCGCAAGGCCGAGCAGCAAAGCAAACTCGAACAGTTAGGGCCCAAGCTCCGTTCGATGATGCCCTTCCTGAATCCTGTACTAGCTCCGGGAATGTCCGAAGCGGCCGCCACCGCAAAAAAGTAGTCCCATCCAGACGATTCCCCAACTAGTGTCCCCGCCTTCAGCGGGCTGGACCCCTACGAGACATTTGGAGTGCGGCAGCTCGCTGCCGCTTTTGAGACCGAGACCCCTCGAAAAATGCGCCGTTCATTCACGGATTCACCAAATCTCCGCTATCATTTCGTCCGTGAACAAACCACGCTCAAGCTTGCCCCGATTTCTGCTCCTCCTCTGCTTTTGTGTTTTTCTCGCCGCCACGCCGCTTCGGGCCCAAACGGCTGTGCCCCTTGCGACATCACTCGTTCCCGGTCCTAAGCCAGTCGATGCGCCAGTCGAATGGAAGCAACTCGTTGGCATTTACACGCAAGTGAAAGAACCAAGGATCATTGTCCTGGAGCGAAATGGAAAGTTGATTTGGAGTGTTGCTAAAGAAAAGGAAGGGCGCCTCATTCCCTCCGGCGACTCGCAATTCCTCCTCTCTTCACCCGGAGTCGATCTTCGACAGGAGGTGAGCGCTCATCGAAATAGCTCGGGGAACGTCGTCGCTCTCACGCTTCAAGGAATGGACTACCTTCGCCTCGATGCTGGCGCCGATCCCGAGCACTTCTACCACGTCACGCCTACAAAGCCGTTGGAAGAACTCCGCGCCGCTGCCCTCGCCGCGAATCCTCCCGAAGAGCCCGGCCAATTCCGCAAGCCCGATCTCGTGGAACTCACCACCCTTGATCCGGCGATTCACCTGGACATCCGCTACGCCCACAACGACAATTTCCTGGGCACGCCGCTCTACACCCAAGCCCGCGCCTTTCTGCAACGCCCCGCCGCTGAAGCGCTTTTGCGCGTTCTTCACAAATTGCAGCCGCTCGGCTACGGCCTGCTGATCCACGATGGCTATCGCCCGTGGTACATCACCAAGGTTTTCTGGGACGCCACGCCCCCCGAAGGCCACGATTTCGTTGCCGATCCGCAGAAGGGCTCCAAGCACAATCGCGGTTGCGCCGTGGACTCGACGCTCTATGACCTGGCCACGGGCAACGAAGTCGAAATGCCCGGGCTGTACGATGAAATGTCGCCGCGTTCCTATCCCACTTTCCCCGGCGGCACTTCCTTGCAGCGTTGGAATCGCGCTCTTCTGCGCCGCGCCATGGAATCGGAAGGCTTCACTGTGAATGAATACGAGTGGTGGCACTTTGATTACAAGGATTGGAAGCTCTACCCTTTGCTGAACGTGCCTTTTGAGAAACTCGGCGCGCAGGTCAGTTCATCCAACTAGTGAGACTTGCAGATTAAAGTCACACAGCCGTCGTGTAGCGCCGCCATCCTGGCGGCGCTTTCCCTTGCCGGCAAGCTGCCATCAGTACCTCTGAAACCTAACTAGATTTGGCGCGACTCAATACGGGCTATTTCTTGGGCTTCAGCGACGCGAGCGGCGGGAATGAACTTGCTGTGGTAAAGATGGACTCCGGCGGCGGTTGCTTCGTCTTCAACGAATTAGCAAGTGTCCTGATGGCTTGCCCTGCATTCGCCGGAATCACGATGGTCGCTTGCAACAGTCCACGGTGAACATAAACCTGTCCTGTTTTGGGCAGGCCGTCGCAACCGATATAGGGCAAGCTCATCCAGTGATCGCGTTCGTGTTCCCCGGTGTGCTCCTGAAAAGCGCGGCGCGCGCCCAGTGCCATGGCGTCATTTTGCCCCGCTACAAGCCCGATGGTCACGTCTTTGGCCATGTTGAGCTTGAGCCAGGAAGTTACGGCATTGTAGGCGCTCTCCTCGGTCCAAAGTCCTTTCAGTACGCGCACATCCACGCCGGCGGGCTTGGCCTTCTGCATCGCCGCGGCGCGCCGCACCGCCGCGTTATTGTCGGATGGTCCCTGGACATAGAGGACCGCGCCTCCTCGAAGGAGTAGATGGGCAATCTGCTCGCCTTGGATTCGGCCCACCTCGTCGTGATTTGTAGTGATACAGAAGACAGGGGTCGCGGACTGGCAGCGAAGTTCCTTGATGTAATCGACCTCCCGGTTCAGCACCGCCCATCCCACGCCAGCGGTAGCGGCGATTCTCGCGGCTTTCTCGAGAGGTGTACCCACTGGCTCGAAGAGAATGCCGTCAGGGCGCGTTTCCACCGGGTTATAAAGCAGTTTCAGGACTTCCTGGCTCTGGATCACTGCATCGTGCTCTGTCTGCATCACTTGCAGGTCCACGTCGCACTCGCGCGCCGCCTCTTTCGCCGAGATGGTCTGCTCGGCTTGATAATCATTATTCTCCACCACCAGGAGCACGAACTTGGCCTTTTTCATTCCTGCCCTCCAAGTAAACGCGAAAGGCACCTGGACAATTCATCGCACGAACGGCGCTCTTCCCTTGATTTCAGCCGCGCACACACGGAAAGTAGAAACAAAAAAGAACCCGCGGATACTTCAAGAAATCGATCGAACTGAGGCATCAGTCTTTTGCGTGACAGATTTCACTCAAGCTTTGTTTTCGTCAATAAAGCTGACGAAATCACAGGAATTAAGTCTTCCATCGCACATCCCTGTCGAATGGCTGGATGAGTTTGGGAATTCCCAGTCGCTGGTTCGCCCCTCCGCGCAAAACATACGCCCGCCCCAAGTGGGCGTCAAGTTCCGGGAGATACTCCCGCTTCCAAAACTCCACCATCGTTACGTAACGACCCAGTATCGCCATGCGGGGGTATCCTTGCCATACGTGAGGCGGACAGGAACCCACCTCGCTGGTTTCCCCCTGCTGCTGTATGATCTCCTGCATGTCCGCGAAGACTCTTTCGCCGCTTCTGCGGCTCGGCACTTCTTCGTTTACCGCCGATGGTTGGGAGACCAGTTTCTATCCCAAGGGCACGCAACCACGCGATTATCTTTCCTACTACGCCACGCAGTTTGACACGTTAGAGGTTGATGCCACCTTTTATCGCATACCGGCCGAATCCACCGTCAAAGGCTGGTATGCCAAAACACCCGCGAATTTCGTGTTTGCCCTGAAAGCGCCGCAGGAAATTACGCATGAGCATGTGCTGGTGGACGCCGAACCCATTGTGAAGGAATTTCTGCGTGTGACCGATCAGCTGGGCGAGAAGCGCGGGCCCATCCTTTTTCAGTTTCAGTACTTCAACAAGAAAGCTTTCGCCGCTCCCGCTGATTTTCTAACCCGGCTGAAACCGTTCCTCGAAAAGCTGCCCGCGGAACCGCGTTTCGCTCTCGAAATCCGCAATAAGAACTGGCTGGGCCCGGCACTGTACGATCTTTTGCGCAAGCACAACATTGCGCTGGCGTTGATTGACCATCCGTGGATGCCGCGCCCGGCGGAGTGGTTTAAAAAGGGCGACGCCATCACCACCGATTTCACCTATATCCGCTGGTTGGGCGACCGCAAAGCCATCGAAGAATTGACCAAAACGTGGGATAAAACCATTGTGGACCGCACTCGCGATTTGCAGGATTGGGTGGAAGCCTGCCGCAATTTTCTGAAGCGCAAGATCCGCACGTTCGCCTTTGCCAACAATCACTATGCCGGGCATGCTCCGGCTACGCTGCATCTTTTTGCCAAGCTGATGGAAGAGTAGCGCGGCAGCATTCCCGCGAAGGCGAAATCCATTTGTCTCAAATGTTTTGTGGAAGTTTGAATGTCAGAAACTACCGCAGAAAGTTCAGCCCAGATTGGTCTTGCCCAACTCCGCCACGCGCCGCTCATAGATCATCTCGCACAGGCCCTTCTTGTTGTAAAAGCGGAAAACGATTTTGTGCCCGGCTTCGATCTTGGCGCGCGACTTCAACACGGTTCCGTTCAGCACTACCCAACTTCCATTCACCAAATACTCGCCTTCGCGGCCCTGCAATTCAAAGTGCCCGTCACTTTTCAAGGAAAGCGGCGCTGCCTTACAGGGCAATTCCTTGCCCGCCACACGCGACTGCGTGCACTCATACTCTCCCGCCACTTCGGTGCTCTGCGCCCGGGCCACATTGCCACCCAGAAGCGCAAAGGCGGCCAGGCCGCCCGCAAATGCCAAGATCTTGCCGATTCGGGACTGCATTGTTGCCTCCCAACCAGGAGCGCGAGTCGAGCAAAGTGTTCTGTAGCGAATAGCAAGTGCAACTTTCCCACCACCGCCAGAGCAGTCCAGTTCATTGAAAATACAGGCTTTAAGCGCGCCGAAGACGGCGTCGTCCTGTGGATTTGAGGAACACCTGTTCACTTTCTGCACGTTTGTGGAAACTCTTTTACCGTACTCCCCCGTACGTACCAATTATAAAAGGTACCCTTCTATCCATGCTTATGGTGGGTTGCCAGGCACTAGTCCGCGGGCAGTTCCGGGATGGCAGCGCCGTCTTTACGCGGGTCAGAGGCGCCGTAGTTGATGCCCTTGGCAAAATCGCGGAGTACCGCCTGACCGCCGCCAACCGCGGAGGAAAACGTGCCCATGACCGCGATCTTGTGCCCCATGGCGGTGAGTTCGTCACGCGTCTTCTGTGAAAAACGGTTCTCCATCTGAACGTCGCACCCTTCAAAGGTGTGTTTGCTGAAGCGGGGTGCTTCCAGGGCCGCTTGAATATTCATTTTGTAGTCCACCACGTTCGCAATGAACTGCGCGTGGGCTTGTGATTGGTTCCAGCCTCCCATGATGCCAAACGCCAGGCGCATATCCCCATTTCTTGCGAAGCCCGGGATGATAGTGTGGCGCGGGCGCTTGCGTCCAGCCAGAACGTTGGGAGAAGTGGCGTCGAGCGTAAACAGCGCGCCGCGATTGTGCAGAACAAAGCCCGTTTCCGCTGCAACTATCCCCGAGCCAAATTCGTTGTAGTTGCTCTGAATCAGCGAAACCATGTTCCCTTCGCGGTCCACCACGCTCAAGTACGTTGTGTCGTTGCCCATGGGAATATTCCCCGGCGGCACATCGCAATTCGCATGTTCCGGATTGATGAGCTTGGCCGCCTGTGCTGCCCACTCCTTCGAGAGCAATGCCTGCACCGGCAACTTCTGGCCGCGCGGGTCGCCGATGTATCTCGCCATATCGGCATAGGCAATTTTCTTGGCCTCGATCATGGTGTGCAGCGCTTTCACCGAGCCGAAACCGTAGTCCTTTTGGCCCAAGGGGAAACTCTCCATGATGTTGAGCATTTCCAAAGCGGCAATTCCCGTCCCGTTGGGTGGCATTTCGTAAACGGTCCAGTCGCGATAAGTGGTGGAGATAGGCTCGACCCACTCGCTGGAATAATCGGTCAAATCAGCGGCGACCATGGTGCCTCCGTGGCGTTTCATGGTTTCCAGGATGCGCCGCGCAATCTCGCCCTTGTAGAAAGCGTCGCGGCCATGGTCGGCAATCTGCTGCAAGGACCAGGCCAACTCCGGGTTGCGAAACACTTCGCCAGCCTTTGGCGGGTGATCCTCCGGCAAATAGAGTTTGGCGGCCGTTTCGTCGCCCCGCAGATAGTCCGCTGCGCCTGCCCAGTACATGGCCACCATCTCTGTCACCGGGTAGCCGTTCTGTGCCGTGCGGATCGCGGGCCCTAAATCTTCCGCGAGCTTCTTCCGCCCGAATTTGTCGGCAAGTCTTTGCCAACCGTCCACGGCACCAGGGACAGTGATGGTGTGGACGCCGGCTTCCGGCATCTCCCTTAATCCAAGCTTGTGAAGAACTTCGATGCTGAGGCCTTTCGGCGCCCACCCGCTGGCGTTCAGCCCATAAAGCTTGTTCGCCTTTGCGTCATACACGATCGCAAACAAATCCCCGCCAATTCCGTTCATCATCGGGGAAATTACGCCCATCATGGCGTTCGTGGCGATCGCGGCATCCACGGCGTTGCCACCATGTTCCAGAATGCGCGCGCCTGCTTGTGCGGCCAGCGGCGATTCCGCGGCCACAATACCGTTCTGTGAAATCACCATGGAGCGGGCTTGCGAACGATCCTGCGCGAGTGTGGTGCCGGGAACCATGCTGCATGCAAGATACAGTAAAGCGGCGGGAGTTGCGAAAATTCGATTCAAGGCGCGCCCCTTAGTCTGCAGATTTCAAACCATACAGTCGTGCGGAATCTTGTTAACGTGCCTGCACTCTATCGCGGGAGAGTCCGAGTCGCAAGCGTCGCCAGGCAAGGGACAGGGGCTGCCGGCCATCTGCTGGCCCGCACGGCGCGACATTTATTTTCGCAATCTTTATCGGCAGTCAATATTTCCTAATTTTTATTGAACTTCATTCAAACCAATTCAGTTGTGCGTACTTTGCTATACTGCGCGCCCTGGCGCGTGGTGCCAATCTGTTCACGTTCGATCCTTTGGACGGAACGGACTTGGTGGCTACGCAAGTTGCCATCGCCTGCGGCGGTTGAGGGAAGGGCTCGGGCGCGGAATCCCTCAACCGTCGCTTTGGTTTTCTGGACCTTCCCTTCTACGCACCATCCCTTTTCCCAGCAGGCGCAGCTTTCCCTGAGCTGGCCATTGGTGCGCTGGGCAGAATCCGATAGAATACGTTCGTGCCTGATTCCCCTCTCCGTAAGACGAAGACCCCTGCGCGCGATCCTGTCACAGCGCGGCTGGATGCACTTATCGCCGGGCGCAACCCCGATCCCTTCGCGGTTCTTGGGCCGCAACCAATAGAGACGCCCGCGGGGCGTCGCTGGCTCGTTCGCGTCTTTCAACCGCGCGCATCCGAACTACAACTCCTCTGGGGCAGCCAAACTGATCCCCCACCCATGAAAAAAGTCCGGCCAGAGGGCGTTTATGAGGTGGAACTTCCGCTGGTCAGCGAACTGGCGCCAGCGCCTTCCAGTTATCGCCTGCGCTATCGCACAGACTATGACGCGGTGGTCGAGGTCCACGACGCTTACGCCTTTCCTTATCTGCTCAGCGAATTTGATCTGTACCTGATGGGGGAAGGCCGGCACTACGACACTTACGAAAAACTCGGCGCGCACATTAAGACCGTGGACGGCGTTTCCGGCGTCCATTTTGCCGTGTGGGCTCCCAGCGCGCGGCGTGTCAGTGTTGTGGGCGATTTCGATCGCTGGGACGGCCGCGTGCATCCCATGCGCGCCCGCGGCTCTTCCGGCATCTGGGAATTGTTTTTGCCCGACCTCGGCGAAGGCGCGATCTACAAATACGAAATCATCGGTCCGCGCGGCGAGATGTTGCCGCTGAAAGCCGATCCCTATGGGTTTTTCTCGGAGTTACGTCCTCACACCGGCTCCGTCGTGGCGCGGCTCGACAATCATCCTTGGAACGATGCCGACTGGATGGCCCAACGGCCACAACGAAAGTGGCTGGAGCAGCCCATTTCCGTCTACGAAGTTCATCTCGGCTCCTGGCGCCGCATCGCCGAAGAACACAACCGCTGGCTCACATACACCGAACTCGCCGATCAGCTTATTCCTTACGTAAAGGACCTCGGCTATACGCACATCGAATTGTTGCCCGTGATGGAGCATCCCTTCGATGGCTCTTGGGGCTACCAGACGCTGGGCTACTTTGCCGCCACCAGCCGCTATGGGAAACCCGCGGAATTTATGGCTTTTGTGGATCGCTGCCACCAGGCCGGGCTTGGCGTATTTCTCGATTGGACGCCCGCGCATTTCCCGCGCGACTCCCACGGGCTGAGCTTCTTTGACGGCACCCATCTTTACGAACATTCCGACCCGCGCCAGGGTACCCATCCCGACTGGGGCACGCTCGTTTACAACTACGGCCGCAACGAAGTGCACAATTTCCTCATATCCAATGCGCTGTTCTGGCTGGACAAATATCACATTGACGGCCTGCGGGTGGATGCTGTCGCGTCCATGCTCTATCTGGATTATTCGCGCAAGGAAGGCGAGTGGATTCCCAACCGCTACGGCGGCCGCGAAAATCTGGACGCCATCGATTTCTTTAAGCGCATGAATGAAGTGGCGAACTTGCGATTCCCGGGCATTCTGACCATCGCGGAAGAATCCACAGCCTGGCCGAGCGTATCGCGTCCCACCTATCTTGGCGGCCTGGGCTTCAGCCTGAAGTGGAACATGGGATGGATGAACGACACGCTGCAATACTTTTCCAAGGATCCCGTTTTCCGGCGCTACGAGCACAACAAGCTGACGTTTTCGCTGCTCTACGCGTTCACCGAAAATTTTATGCTGCCCTTCTCCCACGATGAAGTGGTGCACGGAAAAAATTCGCTGCTGCACAAAATGCCAGGCGATTTGTGGCAGCAGTTCGCAAACCTGCGGCTGCTGTTCGCTTATCAATACGCGCATCCGGGAAAGAAGCTGTTGTTCATGGGGCAGGAGATCGGCCAGCGCAACGAGTGGTACGAGGCGAGCAGCCTGGATTGGAACCTGTTGCAGTACGATTCGCATCGCGGCGTGCAGAATCTGGTTCGCGACTTGAATCGTTTGCTCGCTGCGGAGCCCGCGTTGCATCAGGTGGATTTCGAGTGGCAAGGCTTCGAGTGGATTGACGCCAACGATTCGGACAACAGCGTGTACTCTTTTATCCGCCGCGGAAGGAATCCCGATGACGTGATTCTGGCGGTTCTGAATTGCACGCCGGTGGTGCGTTACGGCTATCGCCTCGGCGTGCCGCGCCCCGGCCATTACGAAGAAGTCCTGAACACCGACGCCGCAATCTACGGCGGCTCCAACGTAGGCAATCTCGGCGGAATGAATGCCGACGAACACGCCTGGCAAGGCCGCCGCCACTCGCTGGCGCTGACTCTGCCACCTCTAGCCGCCATCTTCCTCAAGTGGCGCCAAGCATGACCAGATTTTGCGGCTCTGTACTTGGTGGCTTGGGGTTGCCTTTTCTCCTCTTCTCGGAAAAACCTACAACTTAAAACTGCATACTTAAGACTCTCTGCCTCAGGGGAGAATGCGCCCCAAGATGAACGCAATCCCGCTGAAGGCCAGCGCTTCGAAGACGCTCGTCCACTCGTTGCCTATCGCTCCGTAAGGATCGGCGATGGCTCGCGGAATGTGAAGGACAATCACCCACGAAAAGATCATGGCGCCCAATAGAGTCGCGGCGAGCCGCGCCTTCACTCGAAAGATCATGCCCAATCCCGCAGCGATCAGCGCCGTGCCCGCGAAATAGGTCCAGAAAATGTGCCAAGGAATCCACGCGGGCACCAGCGACGAAACAAAGGGGACATAGAGAAAGTGGTCGGCCCCAAACACGATCACCATGATCGCCAGCGGATACATCCCTAGGAGTATCAGTTTTTCCAGCAGTCCAATGATGGCTGATGATTTGTGTCCGCTTCCCACCGCAGTTTCAGGCAGCGTCCCAGCGACAACGAAGGCGCTCCCGGAAAAGGCCAGCGCCTTGAAAGCGCCCGTCCAGGCCCCAATGTGAACCACACCTCTCATAATGTTGTCCGGAATATGCAGGAGCAGAACTGACAAGAGCAATAATCCGCCCATCATTGTAGCCGCGAATCGCGCCAATTTGTTGGTGAGGATCATTCCCCCGGCAACGAAGAGAATTCCTCCCGTCAGAAAAACCCAAAAGAGCCGCCACGGAATCCATTCGGGCCAGACAGGCACCACCACTGGTATGAACTGCTTGAAGTAAAAGTGCTGCAGGCCAATGCCCATCAAACCCAGGGCAAAGAAAACTCGCCCGGTGGTAATGACTCTGTTTCTTGAAGCGCTGGCCAAGTTCATAGCTGTCCATCTTCCTTCCGGAGACCGATCGTCACGTCGCACTTACTTGGACGCGTAGAAAAAATAGTCGGCGGTGTACGGGACCTTAAGTTCCTGGCCAGCATGCGCGGCGTCGCAACCGGACGCAGGAGCTTTGCCACCCTTGGTGTTGAGCCGTTGAATGGATGTGACGCGGGAAAGCACGCCGTTGCCATCGTGGCTGATGACAGTTACGAGCAGCCACGGAATAGAATCGAGATCCGGCGAAGGCGCGTTGGCAACCGCTTTGCCCGTGACGCGGCTTCCATCGCTTGCTTGCCACGACGGCCCCGCAAAATGTTTGCCGAAGGGTTTACCATCCTTGTCGAAGAGCTTGGCGTCAGGAGCCTTCAACGCCCAGTTGAATTGCCCACCATCCGCTTTGCAGGAGTAAATCTGATCGCCCTTCGCGTGCACTTGTAGAAGGAGTTGTTCGCCAGACGGCGGCTGAAGTTGCGGCGGCATTTGTTGCGCAGCGGCGGCAAATATAAGAAAACAGCTCGCGGCAGCGACCAGCAGGCCGGATGCAATTCTGTCAAAGGCTTGGCGCATAGAAGGACTCCTCCTCTGAGGACACGGCGCGGGCTTAGGGCGCACGCGAATATATCTCAATTCCTGGACCACAGTCGCGCAAAATTCTAGAGCCAAGCGGTACGGGCGGGCGGCACAGGCTTTCTTCACCGAAACAAAGACATCTCTTATTTTCAACATTCCGCCCTCACTTTTTGTGGTGGTATCCTCAGGGTGTGAAGCTGGGATTCCTCCTACCGGCTGCACCACTCGTTCACACATTTCAGATTCGGAGCCTCGCCAGTCGGTTGGCGGGCGGGGGGAGCGGCGCGCACGGGTCAACCCGCAACGTGGTTCCTGGCCGTCAAGTTCGGAGAGGAAAACCCCTCAATGCCTCAGGACAAAGAGGCGCTATACCAAGAGCGGCTGAAACGCTACACGACCGCGCTGCACAACGGCAAGCCTGACCGTATCCCCATCCGGCCATTTGTGGCGGAATTTACCGCTAAATACGCGGGCTACACTTGCCAGCAGATCACTCACGATTATCGGCTCGCGTTCGCGGCCGCGCGAAAATGCGCACAAGATTTTGATTGGGACGCCGTGGTCAGCAACATGGTTTATGTCTGGACCGGCCTGACACAAGCCATCGGTTTGAAGTATTACGGCGTTCCCGGCATCGATGTGTCCGCCGACACCGGCTTTCAATACCGCGAGCCTCCCGAAGAGAAATCCTTCATGCGTGCGGATGAATATGACGCACTGGCGGAAGATCCCACGGGATTCCTGTTTAATGTGTGGATGCCCAGAGTTTCCACCGAGGTCAGCCCTATCGGCGAACCTTCCACATACCGCAACAATCTTTCTTTCCTGAAGGGCGGCATGGCCATGCTGAATTACTTCTCGGCCTTCGGCACGCAGAATGAACTGCTGCGCAAGGAATGCGGCACGGTTTCGGCCATCGCAGGCATCCTGAAAGCGCCGCTGGACATCATCGCGGATAAGCTTCGCGGTTATCTGGGTCTGGCGAATGACTTGATGAAGCAGCCCGATAAGGTGTTGAAAGCCTGCGAGGCATTGATGCCCCACCTCCTGCATGTGGCGCGCACCAGCGCCGATCCTGATAAACAGGTTCCCATCGGCTTCTGGATGCATCGCGGTTGTGTCCCCTTTATCTCCAAAAAGCACTTCGAGATCATCTTCTGGCCCACGCTTCGTCCTATCATCGAAGAGCTTTGGAAAAGCGGCCATCAGACGCTGTTCTATGCCGAAGGGAAATGGGGACATCACCTGGAAGCCTTCGCCGAGTTGCCGGAACACAGCATGGTCTACCACATCGATCAAGACGACATCGTCAAAGTGCACCGCGTACTGAAGGAAAAATTCTGTCTGAGCGGCGGCATCCCCAACTCTCTTTTGGCGTTCGGCACCCCGCAAGAAGTACGCGACCGCTGCAAACTGGTGATCGATACCATCGGCCGCGAGGGCGGCTACATCATGGATGCCAGCGCTATCGTGCAAAATGACGCCAAAATTGAGAATATCCAGGCCATGACGGATTTCACCCGCGAATATGGAGTCTATTAAGCGCTGTTGGATGCGGCCCCATTTTTCTGGATTCTGAAAAGCTATTGTTCCCGTGGAAGGAGATCAACGAATGAGTGAAGATCAAAAACCCGTTCCCCCCGGCATCTGTTTTCCCTGGGAAGAAAAAGCACTGCAGTTGCCGGAAATCGTCGGAGACAAAGAACTAGTGAAGCAGATCTGGGAAGAAAACGAGTCGCTGGCCTACACCTATATCTGGCATTGCCTTCTCTCGTTCTAGTCCTGTCCGCTGTCGAATTGTAGAGAAACACGGAGGTTGCCCCAGGCTCGGAGTCTGAGTCTGGGTCTTGGGTTTCTTCGTCGTTCCTGGTTTTTTGCCGGGATCGCCAATCGGGAGATTGGCGTCCCCGGGTGGCGGCAACAAGAAGAATCAGGATCAAATCGAAAAAGTTTCAGTTGCTTGAATTCTTGCCAGGGCCCGGTTTCGTGTGCATAGCCTTTTCCAGCCGCTCGTGCAACCGCTTGCTATACCCCACCGGCAACTCATATGTGCGGTTATCGGCTGTAAGAACCAGCACATTTCGCGTGGAGTCCAGAATCGCTGAGCACACCTCGCAATTCTCCAGGTGCTTCTCGATCTCCTCGCGCACTTCCAGCGCGAGTTGCTGATCGAGGTAATCCGAGATCTGTTCCCAAACCTCTTTGCACACCAGCTTCATTGGAACAACCTCCCGAAGAAGCTCTTCCGCGCCGGCACGTTTTCCTTCAGGTACGGAACAAGTGTCTTCTGCAACATCATGCGCGCGCGGTGCAGCCTCACCTTCACGGCTGTAATCGTGATCCCCAGCGCCGCCGCGGTCTCCTCCTGATTCATTCCTTCCAGATCACGCAACACAAACACTTCGCGGTAAATCTTGGGCAGCAATTCCACGGCTTCGCGCAGCTTCTGCCGCAATTCCTTGCGCTCCAGCGCTTCCAGGGGAATCTCCCGCCAATCGGTCAGGAACGCTGGCGTGAAGTCGCCGTCGGGCTCCTCCACGGTCTCCTCCAGCGAATCCTCAGCGGCGCGCTTGATTTTGCGCAGGCGCTGGCGCCCTTCGTTCAGGGCAATAGTAATTAGCCAGGTGCTGAATTTGGAGTCGCCGCGGAATGATTTCAGGAAGCGAAACGCGCTGATCATGGCTTCCTGCGCAGCGTCTTCGGCTTCCGTCTCGTTGCGCAGCATGGTGAAAATGGTGACGTAGACCATCTTCTCGTAGGGCCGGATCAACTCGTGAAACACATCCGTTTCTCCGGCAAGAATGCGCCGGATCAGCTCCGCTTCGTGCTGGCGGTCTTCCTGCATCATCAGAATGGGGAAGCACCCTTAAACCGGCTCTCCCCTTTGGCTCCTTCTGTAAGGTACCTGTCGTCGCCAACAAAGCCCAGACCTACACGCTATCCCCTGTTCTATGGGAGTCACTCAATAGGCAAAGGTTACACTTCCTTCCGCTGTGCAACAATCTCCTGTGCAACCTCTCCCGCCCTGCTAAAATCCTATACTGTATCGGAAAAACTGTGTTTGGAGGATAGCCGTGAAGTTCCTTAATGCTACCAAAATCCTACAAGCGGGACCGTTTTGCCTGCTGGCCGCGGCCCTATTCCTGACCCTGCCTGCCGTCGCGCAAGAATTCCCTGGCCCGATGGCCCAGCCCCCCAGGGTCAACGCCTCTCAGGCCACTGCCTCCAGTTCCGCCCCCGCGCAGGACCCCGGCCCGGCGCAGCGGCTCCATTCGCCCGGCGACAACCCCATCACCAATGATCCACCCTCTCAGCCGGTAGACCAGATCATCAAGAGTTTTGCCGAACACGAAGCACAATTCCGTATCGAGCGCGACAACTACACCTATACCCAGAGCTTTTCCATCATGACGATTGACGAAGACAACCGCCCCGACGGCGAATACCGCATGGACAGCGACATTATCTTCACGCCGGAGGGCAAGCGCTTTGAAAAGGTCAAATACGCCCCGCCCGATACCTTGCGGCGCATCATGCTCAGCGAGCAGGACCTCGACGACGTGCGCAACGTCCAGCCCTTTGTGCTGACCACCACGGAACTTCCCAAATACAACGTCACCTACGTCGGGCGGCAACAGGTGGACGAGCTTTCCACTTACGTGTTTGACGTGGCCCCCAAAACCATCGAAAAGAACCAACGCTACTTCCAGGGCCGCGTCTGGGTGGACGACCACGACCTCCAGATCGTGATGACCGATGGGAAAGCGGTGCCGGATATCATTACCAAGCACAATGAAAACGTCTTTCCGCGCTTTCGCACCTACCGCCAGAACATCGAGAAGGGCTTCTGGTTCCCCGTGTACACCCGCGCGGACGACTATCTGCACTTCAGCAGCGGCGATGTGCACATCCGCATGACCGTGAAATATACAAACTACAAGCGTTACGGCAGCACCGTCAAAATGGGCGAGGCCAAGGAAATCAAGAACCCTTAGCCGGTTACGGTACCTCTAAGGCAGGTAAGGGGCAAAAGCTCACCGGGCTCTTTCCTCCTTAAAACTCGCTATTTACCCAAGCTGGCTGGAACTTTCCACTGAGCTCCTTCGTACTTCCATGCAAAGGAGCTTCACCATGAACCTATCCATTCGGGGATTCCTCAGAACCGCCGTGCTTCTGGCCTTGGCCGCATGCGCCTTGGCTCCCGCAGCCTGCCTGGCACGGGCAGCCACGGACACAGACCAATGGATCCATATTCGCGTCATCAGCCGAGACGCCAAGGGCGAGGTGGTGCGCATCAACGTGCCCATCGAGATGGCCGCAAAGGTTTTGCCTGCCGTCAACAATGACCGGCTGCACGACGGCAAGGTGCGCATTGAATCTGGTCAGACAGGCGATGTGGACCTGCACGCGATCCTGGATGCCGTGCGCACCGCCAAAGACGGTGAGTATGTGACCGTGCAAAGCAACGAAAACAACGTCCACGTCTCCAAAAGCAATGGGATGCTCTATATCAACGTGACCGACAAAGAGCATGCGAAGAAGTCCGCCAAGGAAGATGCGGCGAAGTCCGGCAAAGCCAGCGAAACGGTGGAAACCAAGGTGGAGATTAAGGTTCCCATGAAGGTAGTGGATGCGTTATTTTCCGCCGGCAAGGATGAACTGGACCTGGTGGCGGCGTTGCGCGCGCTTTCCGCGCACGGTGACACGGAACTCGTAACCGTGAAGGATGCGGAGAACGACGTACACATCTGGATCGACTCCAAGAACACTTCCGAATAAGCGATCGGCAAGGAGAAACGATCATGCTCGTACTGGCAAAAGTCGCACTGGGATTGGGCGCAACGCTGGCGATGACCACCGCCTATGTCTTTCACGAAGGCGTGATCCGCGTGGATGTGGATGAGCATCACCAGGGCGGAGAGCACCTGCACTTCTGGGTGCCGGCCACAACGGTGTCCGCGGGGATGAGGCTGGCGAGGCTCGCGCCGCAGCATCCGCTGGAACAGGCGGCGGAACAGGCCAAGCCGTACTTGCCCCTTCTGCGCACCCTTGCCAAGGAGTTGCGCAAGTATCCGGATGCGGAGTTTGTTGACGTAAGCGACGAACACCAGCACGTCCACATCGCTACCGTGAACGGCAAGCTGCGCATTGACGTCCTGGACAACGACGAGACCGTGCATGTGCAGGTGCCCGTGGAAACGCTGATGGACGTCGCCGATCGGCTGGTTGACGCCGCTCAAAGTGCGCGTGCGCAAGATCGCCACGCGCTGAGCACGAAACATTCCGCTGTTTTCGCCAGTAAATAGAGAAGCGCCACTCCGAAACTTCGCAAGATGGCCTATTCGCTCGAAGCCTTAGATTCCTTGGCTGGCTGGAAGTAGACTTCATCCTGGATGGCGTCCTTGGACCAGCCGGCACGCGTCAAAATACCTCGGCCACTTTCCACCATGCCCGGATGTCCGCAAAGATAGGCGGAAGTGTCTTCCGGCGTAAGCCCCCAAAGGTGAATGTATTTGCGAATCAGGTCGTCCACGCGGCCCCGCTCGCCCTGCCAATCGGGTTCTTCCCACGCACGGCTGACAGCGGGAACGTATTTCAGCCAAGGCGCCTCGGCGGCGTACTTCTCCAACTCATCCCGATAGCCGAACTCAAACGAGCGGCTCGCTCCCTGAATACAGAAGAGCCGTTGCTCCCCAGGCATCGGAGCGCCACCTTTCTTCCAATCCGCGCGTACAGTGCGAATGAAACTGACATAGGGCGCGACGCCGGTGACAGTGGCGAGAAGCAGATGATTCTTGCGTCCACTGCGCAGGTCGAGCGTGAAGCGACCCTTGGCAAAGCGGCGGAGCAGAAGAGGCGCGCCTTTATCCATGGCATAGAGGAGCGGCGTAAGTTCGCCGTTATGCACACGCTCAACGAAGAACTCCAGCGCACTTTCGTAGGGTGAGGAGCACAGCGAGTAAGCGCGTTCGATGCGCTTGCCCTCGACTTCAACCCCCAACGTGGCGTACTGGCCCGCAAGATAAGTAAACGGTCCGCCCGGCTCCACATGAAGCAGGAAGAGATCGTCGGCAACGGCACGACGGTCCAGTATTCGGGCAGGTAGAAACCTTTCCAATGTCATGAACACCGGCCTTTGCCTGTTCGATGCGCGCCGTGCCGCCACCGGTATGCGCGCCGGAGATGACCTGAAGCGGCGTAAAAGGTAGCAGCATAAACAAGCTGGCAAGCGTTAGGAAGGGACGGGCGCTCCCCGAATTGCGTGAGGAATCAAAAGTGCGGCCGTTGACTTAGCAGCTTGCGGGAAAGGCAGGCTCCCCGTCATTCCGAACGGAGTCTGCGAAGTGAGGAATCTCTCTTTTCTTGGGTTCCGCCGAGGAGAGATTCCTCGCTTCGCTCGGAAAGGCGGATTCACCGACTTTTTCCGCAGCCTATTAGGGCTTCGGATGCTGCTGTTGCATCTGCTGCATCATTTGCTGCATATCAAATTGCCTGACCGGACCGGTGATGCGATCCTTCGCGTCGGTGATTACTTTGGTCAGCACCATGCCGCCATTCGGATTCGCTTCCTTCACCATGCCCAACGGCGTGACATTGTCGCTCGTCCAGACATCCGAATTGCGACTGTCGTTGCGCCAGTGTTCGCAGGAGAACGTACCGGCAGGGACAGTGATGCTCTCGTTGCCCACCGAATGCCACTCGTTCATGGTATTTTCCATTTTTTCCTTGCGCGCGGCATTCGCATTGAACGGCATCTCCATGGCCCCCTGACCGGGCATTTGGATAATCATGCGGTGAAACTGGAAATCATCCTTGGTAAAAAGCGCTTTGCCGACGCTGCTTTGGTTCTTCTCATCCGTCATCACGAATTCCATCCAGTAACCATCTTTGCCTTCCACGGATTCCTTCGCGACGATGTCCATTTCCATGGTGGTGGTTTTCGCAACGCCTTTAGCGTTCGTGGTGCTCAGATACTGCGCGCCTTTTCCAACAACCGGATTGAAGGCCTTGACGATGTCGGGCTTCTTGAAAAGGTCCATGCCCATTTGGGCCGAAGTGGAAGCAGCAATGGACAGGCAAATTACGAGCACCGCAAGGCCAACGCAACATCGTTTCATGGGGTTCTCCTCGAGGACTCAAGCAACTCATCCCACCACGCAGGATGGCTTTGCTAAAAACTTATCCCTTCTCATATCAGTTTCGCGGACCGGGCGCAATGGAGACCTTGAGGAAAACGGGCAGCTTTGTGGATGAAATTATTCGTACGCCAGAGCTTCGACCGGATCGAATCCCGAAGCGCGAATTGCGGGCACCGTAGCTCCCAGCGCGGCCCCAAGCAAAGCCAGAAGAATGGAGCCGAAGATCCAACCCGGAGTCAGTAGGACCGGAAGACCAGGATTGGTCTGCTTCAGGATGGCCTGGGTAATAAAGGTAATGCCGATGCCGGTGAGGCTGCCGGCGATGGTAAGAAAAGCGGTTTCCCCCAGGAGCATCTTGATGATGTCAAAGCGGGAGAAACCAAGAGCCTTGAGTATTCCGATTTCGCGTGTCCGCTCCATGATCAGGGTGTGCATATTCATGAGCACCACAAGAAAGCTGATGACTACGCCGAGGCCAACCATGGTCCGGATAAAAGGCTTAAGCTCGGGAAGGTTCGAGGAGTTCATTAGTGAAACGTATTCGGACATGGAGCGGATGCGATTTTGCGGATCAAGTTTCAGGATTTCGGCTCGTGTGGCTTCAGTGTCGCCCTTGCTGCGAACAAAGAACATGGAGACGTGCTTGTCAGCGCCGGCGATGTCCTGGGCGGTTTTCAGGGGGATGAAGAAACGGGCGCCCTTGCCGTGAGCGACGACGCCGGTGATCTTAAAGGGACGATTAAGAAGCGTGTACGTGTCACCCGCCTTGATGTGGCGCGTTTGGGCGGCGATGTCATCGACCATGGCTTCATCGGGCGCTTGAAAGGGCTGGCCGGACCGGAAGAAGAAACCGCTGCTCAAGGCGTTGAAGCGCTTGTAATCAATCCCATAGATGAGCATCAAAGATTTCGGGTCGGTTTGAACCAGGACGGGAGCAACTTCGTCAACGCCGGGGAGCTTTTCAATCTGTTCGGCAAGCGATTCCTGCATCACGGCGCTGGAGAACGCAAAGAAGATGGAAGCGTTGGGCGGCTGAACCAGAAGATCGGCGCCAACGCCTTCCGTGCGTTTGCCCCATTCGTCCACGACGCCGGAGGTGAGTCCGACAATCATAAGAACCAACACAACTTGGATGGCGATGGCCAAAACACTCAGGAAACACCGCAGCGGACGAGCGGCTAGGTTGCCCCAGAACATTTGGAGAAGAGAGAAAGGACCTTCGTAAGTTTCGGCCATTAAGATTCCGCACTGAGCACTCTATCATCACCGAATTGAGCGGGTCAAAGCGGAGGAGAAGAGAGCGGGCCAGGAATGTAGCACGCGCCGTGCCGAAGTGCATGAAGATTTTTTTCAGTTCGATTAAGTTTTGCACACAAGAGTGGAAAAGTTTGTGGAAAGCCGAGCAATTGACCGAGTAACTCCGCGTAATTCAACACGATGATGCGGTTTGCACAAAAATCGTGCAAGTGCCGGGGCCGAAACAAATTCTTCAGGATGATTCAAGGGCATGTGATACCGATCACTCACGAATGGAAAACAAAAATTGCTTTTGGCAATTTTCCTAAACCACTGTTCCACGTGGCTCCCTAAGATTTTCGAGCACAATGGAAATTCCATCGACCCAAAGGATCCGTCAAGAAAAAATCTGTGCACGTTTAGTGAAACGATGAGTCTAGTACCACTTGGGCGGACGATCCAGATGAATCTGAATCGTTTGCTTGGGTTCGGTGATGTCGTACCAGTGCCCGTACGTTTTCCAGCCGTCCGCGACGACCTGGATCAGGATGCGTCCCAATGGGATATCGGGAATGTGCGCAATCCCTTCCTGATTCGTTTTTACGTTGACCTCGGACTTCTTATCCTTAATCAGGTGTTGCTCAACGGTCTTCACGTACACGCTGGCGTTTTCCACCGGCTTGTTCGCATCGCCCCCGGTGACCTGGACAGTAAGGCGATTCGCCGGCGAGGGCGCTGTATTCTTCGCCGGTGGCGGTGGTGGGTTCTCTTGCGCGCGAATCGGAAGCGAGCCGGCTAAAACTACGAACAGCGTACACAGAACAAACAAAGTGCGGTAAGAGCGCATAAGTCTTCCTTTTTATCCTCCACGGAAGCGTTAGAAACGTCAAGAGGCGCGACCGTGGCCCGAGCGAATCGTTCCCAATATCTCGTCATGGAATCTTCCGGATGTGTTTGACTGGTGCGAGCGGCTCTTGTAACTTCGGTGGATGACGCTCAACGATTTCCGTTGTCGCTGCTTTTTCCTTGTAGAATGAAGCGGGTAGCGAGGGCCACGAGAACCGCGTTGTGTTCTGTGCCAGGCCCGGAGCAGCGGGCGCCCAACGGCGGCAGAAAACTTCACGCGGGCATTCCGCTAAACGTTCAGGAGAAGAGAATGGGATTTGCGACGAACGCGATACACGTGGGACAGGAACCCGATCCAACGACGGGCGCGGTGACTCTCCCGATCTACCAGACCTCCACGTACGTGTACGAGGAGTTGGGAAAGACCCGCGGCGGATATGACTACGCGCGGACGAATCACCCCAACCGCAAGGCGCTGGAACGCACGGTAGCGAAACTGGAAGGCGGCCACAGCGCGTATGTGTTCACAACCGGGATGGCGGGGATTGATGCTGTGTTCCGCCTGCTGCGGCCGGGCGAGCACGTGGTGCTGTCGGAAGCGGTGTACGGCGGCGTATACCGCTTGACAACGCAATTGTTGGTGCACTTTGGCCTGGAGTTCAGCTTCGTGGATACCACCGACCCAGCCGTCGTCCTGGGGGCGCTGCGTCCCAACACCAAGATGATTTATATCGAGACGCCAACAAATCCCACCATGCGCATCACCGACATTTCGGCGATGGCCAAGCTGGCGAACGAACGCAAAACCACGCTGGTAGTGGATAGCACCTTCCTGACTCCGTATCTGCAGCGCCCCATCGAATTGGGAGCGCACATCGTGGTGCACTCCATGACGAAATACATGAACGGGCACAGCGATGCAACCGGCGGGGCGGTGATCCTAACGCGGCCCGAGGATGCGGAAAAAATTCAATTCATACAGAAGTCGGCCGGCGCAGGGCTTGCCCCGATGGATTGCTTCCTGACTTCGCGGGGACTGAAGACTTTGGCCGTACGCATGCTGCAGCACAACGCAAACGGCCTGGCGGTGGCGCGGCACCTGGATGCGCATCCGAAAGTGCGCAAAGTGTTTTACCCCGGCCTCGCGTCGCACCCGCAGCACGATTTGGCGCGCAAACAACAGAAAGGCCCCGGGGCGATGCTGGCATTTGATTTGGGAGACGAAGGGGCGGCGCGGCGATTCCTCAATCAGGTGAAGATTTGCGCGCTGGCGGAAAGCCTGGGCGGCGTTGAATCGCTGATTTCGCTGCCCGCGCAGATGACGCATGCGTCCATGCCCAAGGAAGTGCGAGACCGCGTGGGGATTACGGACAGCCTGGTGCGGTTGAGCGTGGGCATCGAAGACGTCGAAGACATCATCTCGGATTTGGATCAGGCGCTGCTGTACGTGTAAGTACGGTGGATTGTATAAACTCTGTCTGCGATGCTTTCAACCGTAAAAGCGGCGACCAGCCGCCGCATGCCAAATCAGGTTAAGACGTAAAGATATTGCGGACATGTGGTCCAGCGTGCTGGACCCCTACGTGTTTTCGGCGAGCCAGCGGAGATAGGCTTTGGAACCTGCGGCAATTGGCAGGACCAGGAACTCGGGAGTTTCGTAAGAGTGCAGGCGGAGAACTTCCCTTTCGAGGGATTTGAGGCGCTTAGCGCTTGTCTTGATGAAGAGCAGGTGCTCGCGGGAATTTTCGAGTTTGCCCTTCCAGGTGTACAGCGATTCCACAGGCGCGCTGAGAATGTTGACGCAGGCGGCAAGGCGCGTTGCGACGACAGCGCGGGCGATTTTGCGCGATTCGGCAAGCGAGCCGCAGGTGACGAGCACGAGGCGGAATGACGTGGCGCGTGGCATAGAGACCCTCTCTGCGGAAGATTGTATACGAGGAGGAGCCGGAGTCAGAGCCGCGAGAAAGGCTGCGGCCTGCAAGCATGCTGCGCAAAGCGGGTCCCTCCCCCGCTCCGCTTGGGATGACGAAGGTCGCGTATCGGCGGGAAGAAGAAAAGGCAAATAGCGAGCGGGGAAAGACGGTGGAGTGTTCGACACGCCTACAGAGAAAATGTCTATCGGCGGAGCATCTGAATGGAACAAGATTCTAGGTTGAGGTTGGATCGCACGTTGACGATCCGGGATGACGGATGACGGTGCAAGCACAGGAAAAGTGGAAGGGCCTCTGGCAGCATTACGGACGTCACCTGCTGGCGTTGTTTGTGGCCGTGTTGCTGGTACACGACGTGTTTGGCACGCACGGATTCCTGGCCATGCGCCGGAAGCAGCAAGAGCTTCAGAAAATAAAAACCGAGATCGAGCGGTTGAACACGGAAAACTCCGCGCTCGAGGGCGAAGTGAAGGATTTGAAGACAGACCCGCAGACCATCGAAAAAATTGCCCGGGAAGAGTTGGGACAGGCGCGGCCCGGCGAAGTGATTATCAAATTACCACCAGCGTCCAAGGAAACCGGCTCGGCGGCAAAATTCCAATAAGAAAAAACGAATCACGATTTTGCTGGCATGAGGCGCTCCGGTGCATTGGGAGCACCTCTCGTCTATTGGGCGCGGCGCTTCCAGTTCATGCGCAGCAAAGAAAGCGCGAGCATGGAGAAAAAGATAATCGCAAGCCCTAGGGTAGCCCGGGGAATCGTGCAGGCTCGCTTGGGCATAATGGATAACGAGCCATAAACGAATTCGATGTGCACCCAATAAACGAGGAGCGACGTGTTGCCCAGTTGGATCAGCGGACTGAAGCCGTTCTGCGCGAAGCCCCAACGGCACCAGATGTAAACCAGGGAGAGAATCACGAGGAGCACCCCGCAGCGCAACAACAGGAAATCCGGGCTGGAGTGCCAGTAATCGTAAACGGCATAGAGTCGCACGGACGAAGAATCGAAGAAAACCGAGAGAACGCACGCAAACATGCCGCCCAGCCCGAGCAAGGCAAAGAACAGAGATTCGCGGCGGCGAGCGAAATCCGAAAAGATCAGGAAGCCGACGGCCAGCCCCGCAAACGCAAATGCGGCCCACGGGAAAATCGGGAAGAGCCAATGCTGCGGCTCATTGTAAATGTGCACGCCGTTGATGTAGGACTCGAGGGGCCATGGGAGGAAGCGCGGGCGCCAGGTGGTCCAGAGAGGTGGCGTGGCCATGGCGATCAGCGTTGCAGTGAACAACGCGGCCAGGATGCTTCGGCGGCGAGCGACCGAAGGTGTGGCAGCGGCGGCAAGCCAGCACAATCCACCCATGAGCATCATAGAGAGGCCGAGGATATTGAGCACGTCAACGCGCAGGAGATCGGTCCAGGGGGCGCCTCTGTAACCAAGAATAAATTCCTGGATGCGAAACAATATGCCGTAGCCAAAAACTTCGGCGCCGCGCAGGACGGTCTGGCGCGCGATCTGGTTGCGGGTAATTCCCTTCTCCCGGAGTTTGTCCGTAACCAAGGCGACGGAAACGCCCGCAAGAAAAATAAACAGCGGCGCCGGAAGCGTCCCGCCAAGTTGCGATAATCGGAAGAACGCCGTGTCGCGCTGATCGGCACGCAGCCAGGAGTCGTAACAGTGAGTCTGAAACATCAGCAGGCAGGCAAGCCCGCGCATCCAGTCGATATAGGAGAGACGCTTCAATTGAGAGTCATCCGCTTTCAGTTACCAGATATCAGATAACAGCGATCAGGAACCAGGTGAATCACCGGCACTAGCACAATGCTTATTCATTACGTATCAGTGAAAGGGCGGCAAGGGCAAGCTCAGTTTACAATGAGTGCGCAACAAAAAACTGCGAAGCTCCAAGGTCGGATGCAGTTCAGGCTGGAAAAGCGCACTGAGGCAACGGTGGAATGAGACAACTTGGATTATGGGCGGTGTTGGGAATCTGGGCGGGACTTTGCCTCGGTGGAGCGCTCTATGCCACATGGCAGGGCTACGGCGGCCGTGCATTCGCCGCAACGCTCACGGTATTCGCATTTTTGCTATTTGTGACCTTGTCGTTCGCGGCGCGCGGCATGGCCGAAGGTTGGGCGGCAAAATTCGGACCCGGCGGCGGTTTCCTTCTTGGCGCGTGCGTGTTTGTGTTTTATCTGGCATATCTGCTGGGCACGGGAACATTCGAACTGGCGCGGGCAGGCGCGATGGCGGGCTTCATTTTTGTGCCGCTGGGATTGGCCGTGTCCGCAATGGGAGCAGCGCCGGGAGCCTGGCAGGATTACGTGATCGTTGCGGGCATCTGGGTGTTCGTCAAGTTCGCGCCATCGCACTGGCTGTGGCCATATCCGAACGGGCGCCTGGCGTACGTATTCACAGTGCTGGTGGCGGTCAATGTCGCGCTGGCCTCTTTCATGCTGGTGCGGCGGCTGAAGGGTATCGGCTATTCGATTGGTTGGGGAAAAAACTGGGCATTGTATGTAGTCGGGAGCTTTGTGGTTTTCGGATGCATCGCCATCCCGCTGGGAACCGGGATGCATTTCATCGCGTTTGCGCCGCAGTGGGGGAGATGGACCGGTTTGCTGTTCACATCTGTGGCGATCCTGATGTTTACTGCCTGGCCAGAGGAATTTTTGTTTCGCGGGCTGCTGCAAAACCTGCTCTCGCGCGACTCCAAAACCGACTGGGCGGGCTGGTGGACGGCATCGGTGCTGTTCGGTTTCTCACATATCACCAACATGGGGTTCCCGAATTGGCGTTACGTCGCGTTGGCGACGATTGCTGGAATTTGCTGCGGCTGGACGTGGCGCAAAAGCGGCTCGATTTTCGCTTCGGCGCTCGTTCACGCAGCGGTGGACGTGACGTGGCACTTCCTCTTCCGTACGGGATAGAAAGCGACGGCCGCTTCGGCTCCAAGCACCTCAGGAAGAAGAGGGGTTGGGCAAACAGAAAATATCGAAGCAGCGCCACTTGCTGAGGTCATCTTCGCCAAGAACTTCACCCCAATAGTGGCTATCATCAATGATACGGCGAATGGTGTAGCCCAAAGATGTGATCGAGCGGTGCAGAGCGCGGCGCTGCTCGCGATTCAGGTGCGTGTACACCTCGATCTTCAGGTAAGGCTTCACTTGCTTGATTAATTCACGGAGCGACTCCACCACAACTGGCTCGTAGCCCTCCGTGTCAATCTTAATGAAACGAATCCGCGGGATCAGCTCAGGATACGACTGTTTCAGCAGACCGTGCACATTCCGGCCCTGCACCTGCAAATCAAACGCGTGCGCGTGGAACCACTTGCTGATGCCCTCGAATCGTCCGCCATTGCAGAACCCGGAATCGGAATAATGAAATTCGAGCGGCACGTCTTCGGGTGAAGCCGCAAACATCAGCGGAATGATGCGCGTTTTCTCCGGATTGAGGGCGGCATTCTGCTGAAGAATGGCGAACACGTGGGGGTTGGGTTCAAAGGCCAGGACGCATCCCGTTTTACCTGTGGCGAGAGCGATGGGAATCGTCGTGTCTCCGGTGTGGGCGCCGATATCAATGGCCACATCGCCGGGAGAAAGGAATTTGCGCAACTCGTCCACAACTTCCTGAGAAATTTGCCGCAGATAATCCTTGGGATGCAACCACTTGGCGCAAGTGATTCTGCCGTCGGCGGCCAGATCGAAGTGGCGAAGCTCGTAGGAGTAGGTCTTTGGCGTGGGCTTCAGACCAAAAAGATAAGCCACTTCCTTCAGCTTCAAACGAGTTCTCCTCGGGTCGTATTTAGGTATACCACAATCGCGGCGCGCAGCTTGCTCTTGTCGATTGGAGTGCCTGCTCCTTGCCGATGGCCCTTTCGCCGATTCCCTGCTTGTGTTTTCAGGGCGAGTGCGGTAAAGACTCTGCAATTCCCGTTGTGGGGCCTTAAGCAGTTGCGGGAGGTTTTATGTCTGCAGAGAACCCAAGAAGTTCGGCGCGCGGGTTTCGTGTGCACTCCTATGAAGCAGAGGGCGCGACAATCGTGGAGTGCTTTGGCAAGCTGACCTTCGAAAATGCGCCTTCGCTGAAGGATGAAGTGCGGCCAATGATACCGGAGCGGAAACGGATTGTGTTGGATCTGAAGGGTGTGCCGCAGATTGACAGCGCGGGCCTGGGAACCGTGGTGGGTTTGTACGTGGCGGCACGCACGCGAGGCTGCCGCATCGAGATCATGAATGCAACTCAACAGGTGAGCGAACTGCTCAGCATAACGAATCTTTTGTCTCTATTTGAAGACGCCGGCAAGCATGGCGGAAAAATGATTTGAGCCGCGGGACGGCGTGGCCAGCCGCCTGTGGCTTCATTCCTGGCAGCGCAAGAGCATCGGGTCGTTGCGAAGGCAATGGCAGGTAAGCGGGCGGCTTCAGAATGCGGGCGGCTCTGCCTTCCTGCCCATGGCAGTAGTCTGAAACACACCTGTATCCTCAGCCGACGCTGGCGCCCGGCGGCGCGGGAAGAAGCGCCGCCTGTGCAGCCTGCAGTGCGAAAAGGGTCAGGACTGGATATGGGCCTCGAGGAACCAGAGGTCCTTGTCCAACTCGCGAGTGAGTTGGGTAAAGAGATCGGCAGTAATGGCATCGCCGAGATCATCGGATTCCTGGACGGCAGTGCGCAGAGCGTTGGCATGGTGCGCGACGTTATGCACCAGAAACTTGAGCATGGAAGGGCCGTCGGAAGCGGTCAGATCGGCTTCCTTCAGGCCGGACCTTGCCGCCGTTTCCCGAACAGTACCGTTGGCCACGCCGCCGAGCGTGGTAATGCGCTCAGCGATGCTGTCCGTCTGGTCATCGAGATGCCCCGCAACGGAATCGAAGAGTTGGTGCAGTTGGATGAAGTGCAAGCCTTTGACGTTCCAATGGGCCCACTTCACTTGGCTGCGAAGATCGGAACTGTCGGCAAGGCGCGCCCCGAGCAGGGCGATGATCGCCTGGCGATTGTTCTCAGGAACGCCAACACTGCTGGAATAAGTACGAGCGACTGCGGCGGCTGCTTTTGGCATAGGAAATCCTCCTTAGGTGGGCGGATGCTTAAGGTGAGATGGTTTGAAAAGGAAAATGGGTGCAGGAATTTTGCGCTCTACCCACCGCAAAATCCTATCATAGAGAACTTACAGCGAAGAGTCCAAAGAGGGTACGGGAGCACGGTGACCAGCGCTCCTCATGTACCCGATAGATAGACGGGAGGTTAGCCGCTGGTGATGGGGCGGGGCTCGATGACGTCCGAATAGAGTTTGTCAATCAGGTCGTGATACTGCTTTTCGACGACGCGGCGCTTCAGCTTCATGGTGAAGGTAAGGGTACCACTATCAAACGTAAAGTCATCTGGAAGTAGGGCGAAGCGCTTGATGGTCTCGTATTGCGCCAGGTTCGCCGTCAGCCGCCGCACTTCCTCTTCGATCAAAGCATAAGACCGCGGATGCACGGCAAGTTCCGCAATGGATGAGAACTTCAGGCCATTCTCGGCCAGCTTTGCAGAAACGGTTGTGGGATTGGGAACAATCAGCGCGACGACGAATTTGCGTTGGTCGCCCACAACCATGGCATTGAGGATGTACGGGCTGGTCTTCAGAGTGTTTTCAATCGGCTGCGGCGCAATAAACTTGCCGGCCGCAGTTTTCAGCAGGTCTTTCTTCCGGTCTGTGATGTAAAGGTAGTTGTCCTTATCCAGGTAACCGATATCGCCGGTGCTGAACCACCCATCCTCGCTCAGAACCTGGCGTGTGGCTTCGGGCGCTTTGTAATAACCCTGCATGACGCACGGACCTTTGGCAAGAATCTCTCCGTCGTCGGCGATGCGAATCTGAACGTTGGCGATGGGACGGCCCGAGCTACCGATGCGGTTTTGGGGATAGGTGGACGTGAGAACAGGAGAAGTTTCCGTTAAGCCGTAGCCCTGATAGATGGGGATGCCGATGGCCCAGAAAAACTGCCCCAAATTTTTGGATAGAGGCGCGCCGCCGGACAGGACCACGCGAAGGTGGCCACCCGTCGCGGCGCGCACCTTGGAATAGACAAGCTTGTCCGCGATGACCCATTGCAGTTTCGTGCTGAGGCTCGCCGATCCTTCGCCGCAACGCCACGGAGCAATCTTCCTGGTGAGCTTGATGGACCAATTGAAGATTCTACGCTTGGCGCCAGTGTTCTTTGCCCCCTGCTCCATCAAGCGCGCGTAAATTTTCTCGAAAAAACGCGGCACAGCACCGAGAATCGTGGGCTTGACCTCCAGTAGGGCCTGCGCAACGTTTTCAACCACGGGAACGTAGGCCAGCGGGCAGCCGCCAAAAATCAGCACATAGTCCAGCGTGCGGCCATAGACGTGCGCCAACGGCAAAAACGAAACCGCCAGGTCCACATCAGGCTTAAGTTCGAGGTCGCGAGTTGAATCGGTGACATTCGAGCTGAAATTCGTGTGCGTCAGCATGACGCCCTTGGGCTCGCCGGTCGTGCCAGACGTATAGATGATGGAAGCAAGCTGGCCGGGAAGCACCTGGGCCGCGCGCAGACGGTAGGAAGCAATTTCTAGAGCACCGGCTGTTGCGATCAGTGTTTCGTAGCGCAAAAATTCGGAGGGAAGATCCGCACCTCCATCGGCAACGATGACCTGCTGGAGTTCCTTCAATTCCCCCCGGATCGGCAGGAATTTCGCGACTTGCGCGGCGCCGCAAATGATGAGCACCTGTGCCCCGCAGTGATTCAAAATGTAAGTCATGCGATCCGGCGATTCGTTAAAATAAATGGGAACGGTGGCGCCGCCTGAACCGCTGATGGCGAAGTCCGCAGTATGCCATTCGGGACAATTGGGAGCGAGCAGACCGACGCGGTCTCCGGCCTTTACGCCTAGTTCCACCAAGGCGTCGGCCAGCCCGGCAACGCGTCGCAGGAATTCCTGGCTGGAGATGGCTTCCCAGCCTTCGGAACGCCGCACGAGTTGCGCCCGGGGAGAAGGGAGCTCATCGATGGCGTGGAGGAATCGAGAAGGAAGAGAACCGTAGTTCATGCGCGAGTTTGAATGTATCGCAAGGGAGGATGGTCGCGCAATATTGGGGATGAGGTTAGGCGAACGGTTTTCAACTCCCTTTGCCACTGAGTTAAGATGGAGTAGGAGCAAAGCTATGAGCGCAACTACACCAATCCTGAATGATCCGGCGACCAGCCGCGGCCCTTTTCGTGCTCCTCGCGGCACGCAGCTCTCCTGCAAAGGCTGGCAACAGGAAGCGGCTTTGCGCATGCTTCTGAACAACCTGGACCCCGACGTCGCGGAGAAGCCTTCGGATCTGGTGGTCTATGGCGGCACCGGGAAAGCCGCGCGCAATTGGGACTGCTTCCACGCCATCGTGAAATCGTTGCGTGCCCTGGAGTGCGACGAAACCTTGCTCGTGCAATCAGGAAAGCCGGTGGCGGTTTTCCGCACCCACGAATATGCGCCACGCGTGCTCATTTGCAATGCCAACCTGGTGGGCCACTGGAACAATTGGGAGCGCTTCGACGAGCTTGATCGCGCCGGATTGATGATGTTCGGCCAGATGACCGCGGGTAGCTGGATCTACATCGGCACGCAGGGAATCTTGCAGGGCACCTACGAAACCTTTGCCGCGGCCGCGAAAAAACATTTTGGCGCGGACCTGAGCGGAAAGCTGGTGGTGACAGGCGGCATTGGCGGGATGGGCGGGGCGCAGCCGCTGGCTGCAACGATGAATGGCGCGGCATTTCTGGGCATTGACGTGGACCCGGAACGCATCAAGCGGCGCGTCAAGGCCGGCTACTGCGATGTCATGGTGACTTCGCTGGATGAAGCGCTGCGCATCCTGAAAAACGCCATCCGGATGCGCGAAGCGACCTCGGTCGGCTTGGTAGGCAATTGCGCCGACCTGATTCCCGAACTCGCCAAGCGCGGTGTCGTCCCAGACCTCCTGACGGACCAGACCAGCGCGCACGACCCCATCGGCGGCTACGTCCCGAATGGCATGACGCTGGAACAGGCCCTGGAATTGCGCAAAACCAACCCGCAGGAATACCGCAAGCGCGCGGTCGCGGCCATCGGCGAGCATGTCCAGGGCATGCTGGATCTGCAAAAGCTCGGTGCGGTCACATTTGATTATGGCAACAACATCCGCACGTTTGCGTATGAGGCGGGCGTGAAGAATGCTTATGACTTCCCAGGATTTGTGCCGGCATACATCCGGCCGCTGTTTTGCGAAGGGAAAGGGCCATTTCGTTGGGCGGCGCTTTCCGGCGAGGCTTCGGACATCACCCGCACGGACCAGTTGGTGCTGGAAATGTTTCCGCAAAACGAGCACTTGAAGCGCTGGATCCACATGGCCCAGAAAAAAGTGAAGTTCCAGGGGCTGCCGTCGCGTATCTGTTGGCTGGGTTACGGCGAACGTGACAAGTTTGGGCTGGCGCTGAATGACCTGGTGGCGAAGGGCGAACTGAAGGCACCCATCGTCATCGGGCGCGACCATCTGGACTGCGGCTCCGTGGCTTCCCCGTACCGCGAGACGGAAGCGATGAGGGATGGCTCCGATGCCATCGCGGATTGGCCGCTGCTGAATGCCTTAATCAGCACCGCCAGCGGGGCTTCCTGGGTTTCCATCCACAATGGCGGCGGCGTGGGCATCGGCTATTCGCAACATGCGGGGCAAGTAACCTGCGCGGATGGCACCCCGGAAATGGCCAAGCGCATTGAACGAGTTTTGACCAACGATCCGGGAATTGGCGTCGCGCGCCACGTGGATGCAGGCTACCCCGAAGCAATTGAGTTCGCGAAGAAGACCGGCGTGAAAGTGCCGATGCTCTAGAGAATTCTGGCGTATCGGTCGCTGTCACGAAGAATAAGACAAGTGTGTTCAGGAGAGAGGTCAAGGATGTACACGATTTTGGGAGCGACGGGAAATGTTGGCTCGGTGATTGCCCGGGCACTTCTGGCTAAGGGTGAACAAGTGCGCGTGGTTGGCAGAAGCATCGGGCGGCTGCAGCAGTTCGTGCAGCGAGGCGCGGAGGCGTTCATCGGGGACGTGGCGGACGCGGAAGCAACGACGCGGGCGTTGGCCGGGTCGCGCGCGGCCTTTGTCATAATTCCACCGGCCATGACTTCTTCGGACTATCGTGCCACTCAGGAAAAAATCAGCGAAGCGATCAGCGCGGCGGTGAAGAGTACGGGACTGCCCTACGCCGTGAGCCTCAGCAGCTTTGGTGCGCAAGCACCGGCGGGAACGGGCCCCATCACGGGCCTGCACAATTTCGAGCAGAAGTTGAACGCCATCGACGGGCTGAATGTGTTACATCTGCGCGCAGGGTATTTCTTTGAGAATCATCTGGCGGGCATTCAGATGATCCATATGATGGGCGTCTTCGGGGGCGCCCTGAAAGGTGATTTGAAGCTGCCGATGCTCGCCGCACGCGACATCGGGGCCTACGGCGTCGAACGATTATTGCAGCTCGATTTCAGCGGCAAGCGCACCCAGGAACTCCTCGGCCAACGCGATTTGACCCTCCATGAAGTTGTCGCGGTGATTGCGAAACGCCTGAACAAGCCGGATTTGCGCTACGCACAATTTCCCTATGATCAGGTGGAAAAGATCCTGATTCAGCTTGGGGCTTCAGCAAAGACAGCGGCCAGTTTCACGGAAATGTTCCATGGAATCAACGCTGGCATTGTGGCGGCGATGGAGCCCCGTTCGGCGTCGAACACGACACCCACTACGATTGAGACCTTTGTGAAAGACGTGTTCGTGCCTGCTTATCAGGGCAAGGCCGTCGGGGCCTAGGTGCAATTGGCGGACGGCTCGGACATAATAGCAACGCATTGAGCGAGAGCCTACTCATCACAGGTGCTGCGCAGCTTCTCACGCTGCGCGGCGAAGTTCCACGCCGAGGCAGTTCCCTTTCCAAGCTTGGCCTCATCAAAGATGGCGCCCTGCTGGTGCGCGACGGGATCATCGTAGCGGCAGGAACGCGTGTGCAAGTCGAAAAGCACGCACAGGCCCGGCGAGCGGAAAAGCTGGATGTGGGTGGTCGCGTCGTCCTTCCGGGTTTCGTCGATTCCCATACCCACCTGATTCATGCGGCGAGCCGTGCCGAAGAGTATGAACTGAAAATTCAGGGGGCAAGTTACGAAGAGATTGCCCGCAAGGGCGGAGGCATTCTGAACTCCGCGAAGAAGTTGCGGGCCGCCACAGCGGAGGCGCTGAAACGCCGGGCTCGTGCAGCGTTGCAGGAGTTCGCATCGTACGGAACAACAACGCTGGAAGCGAAAAGCGGTTATGGGCTGGACGTCGCGAGCGAACTGAAAATCCTGCGCCTGCACCGCGACTTGAACGCGGAGCAACCGCTGGAGATTGTCTCGACATTCCTGGGAGCGCACACCGTGCCCGCGGAATTTCGCGGCCAGCCCGGTGGCGCGCAGCGTTATATCAACCTGCTGGTGGAGCAGTTGTTTCCGGAAGTGGTGAACGAGCGCCTGGCGGAATTCTGCGATGTATTTTGCGATCGCGGCGCGTTCACTCGGCAAGAGTCAAAGCAAATATTGAGCGAGGGCAAGCTGCACGGGCTGGTGCCGCGCCTGCACGCGGAGCAACTGTCTCATACGGGTGCGGCGCAGCTCGCGGTGGAATTGGAAGCGGCAAGCTGCGATCACTTGGAACATGTAAATGCCGCCGACATTCGCGCGCTCGCGAAATCGCGCACGGTGGCCACCTTGCTCCCGGGCTGCGATTTTCATCTGGGCCTCAAGCAGTATGCACCCGCGCGAAAGCTGATCGAAGCGGGCGCGATCGTGGCCCTCGCCACGGATTACAATCCAGGTACAAGCCCAACGATGAGCATGCCCATGATCCTGTCGTTGGCGTGCAGTCAGCTTCGCATGACTCCCGCGGAAGCCATTGCGGCAACCACCATCAACGCGGCCTACTCTCTTCGCAGGGAAAAACGCATCGGTTCGCTGGAGGCGGGCAAGCAAGCCGACCTCGCGGTCTTCGAAGTGGAGGATTACCGCGAAATTCCCTATTATTTTGGAATGAATCGCTGTTGGATGACCGTGAAACGCGGCGAGATCATTTACATGCAGGATTGACGGTCAGTGGCAAACGGGATGCAGAGAATCTGCTTCCCAGTAAGACGGAACTCAGCCCATGAATCGATTGATTGAGTGTGTACCGAATTTTTCAGAGGGACGCGATCCCGCGAAGGTCAGCGCGATCGTGGAGGCCATGCGCAGTGTGCCCGGCGTTTACGTCCTGGATCAGGAGATGGACGCGGACCATAACCGCTGCGTGATTACGCTGGCGGGCGATCCCGATGCCGTCGCGGAAGCCTCACTGCTTGGTGCCGGCCGCGCCATGGAACTGATCGACATGAACGTGCATTCGGGCGCGCATCCCCGCGTTGGCGCTACCGACGTTGTGCCTTTTATTCCCATTGAGGGTGTCACTATCGAGGATTGCGTGGCCCTGGCGCGGCGTGTGGGCAATGAACTCTGGAAGCGCTACCGCATCCCCGTATTCTTTTACGAAGCGGCCGCAACGCGTCCGGACCGCGTAAACCTGGAAAATGTCCGGCGGGGGCAGTTCGAAGGCTTGCGCGAAGAGATGAAGCATAATCACGATCGCCAGCCGGACGTTGGCGAGCCTAAATTGCACCCCACGGCTGGCGTAACCGTGGTAGGAGCGCGGAAATTCCTGATCGCCTACAACGTGAACCTCAATACGCCTGACGTAGGCATCGCCAACAGGATCGCCAAGGCCATCCGTTTTTCCAGCGGCGGTCTGCGCTATGTGAAGTCCATGGGCGTGGAACTGAAGGCGCGCAACCTGGCCCAGGTCTCCATCAATCTGACGGATTTTGAGCAGACACCGATGCACCGCGTGTATGACATGGTCAAACGGGAAGCCGCGCGTTATGGCGCGATGCCGGTAGGCAGCGAAATTGTCGGGCTCATACCGAAGAAAGCCATCGAGATGGCCGCCGACTACTTCCTGCAGTTGGAAAACTTCTCGCCGGCGCAGGTGTTTGAGAACAAGCTGGCGTCGGTCTTGAGCGGCGCGCCCGTCGACGCGAAGGGCGGCAAGCTGGCCAGCCTGGCGCGGCCTTTTTTGCAGGCCGTAGCGGAACCCACCGCAACTCCGGGAGGCGGCAGCGTCTCAGCCTTCGCAGCGGCCCTGGCCGGAGCGCTGGGCCAGATGGTGGCCGGGCTTTCGCGCAAGAAGAAATCGCAACTTCTGCACGTTGACAAACTCAGCGAGCAACTCGATGCCCTGCGCAAAACCACGGACGAATTGACCGAGGCGATTGACCGCGACGCCGCCTCCTATGACGCGGTGATGGCTGCGTTCAAGCTGCCGCATGGAAACCACGAGGAGACGCGCCTGCGCGAGGAAGCCATCCAGAAAGCCACAAAAGCGGCTGCGGAGGTGCCCCTGGAGGTGGCGGAGAAGGCCGCGGCGCTCCTCGCCAGGCTGGTGCAACTGGAGGTCATTGCGGCGGCATCCATGAAGTCAGATCTGCGCGTCGCGCGTCTAATGGCTATAGCGGGTGGCAATGGCGCCCTGGCCAACGTGGAAATCAACCTGGATGGCTTGAAGGATGCGGCCTACATAGCCACCATGCGCGGAAAAGTTAACGAACTACGCAAGCGCCTCAGCGTATGAACCGGATATAGCGTAAACTGAAAGTTGCCCCAGGCCCCCGAAAGGAGCATTCCATGAAGTGGATTAATTCGCTCACGCGGTGTATCGCGGCATCTGCCGTGCTCTTCTTGATGACCGCTGCCGCGAAACCCGTGATGGCAGGCAGCCTGAGCGCCGATACCATCGCCCTGTTCCCAAAGGAAACGGGAGAGTTTGCCTACGCGGATTTGAAGAAGGCGCGCACGATGAAGTGGTTCCCGGCCCTGCAGGAGCAGATGCTGCCCGAACGCTTCAAGCAATTCGAGAAGTTTCTGGCATCGGCCGGAGTCGATCCCAACACAGCAGTGGATGAAGTCGCTTGGGGACTCGTGGCGCAAAGCGCGGCCAAGCAAGACACCACGGCCGCAGCTACTGCCACGGCCACGGCCGCAGCTAGCAACGTTCCAGAGAGCGAAGAGATTGTCGGGATCGCTCTCGGCACGTTCAATCCGGATTCCACCGAAGCCTATTTCAAACAGCAAAAACTGATCACCTCCAAGTCGCGCGGCTACACGCTCTTTGCTTTCGGCTCCGGCTCCGGACCGAATGATTTGTTTTTCTTCTTTATTGATTCCAATAAGGCCGCGTTTGGCCACAAGCAGCTCCTCGAAAAGCTGATCGAAATCCGTTACGGCGCCGAAGACGGCGTCATGCGCAACGACAAGTTGTATAGCTTGATCAACGAAGCGAACGGCTCCGGCGTGGTTTGGGCGGTGTTGGACCCCAGCTACACGCGCCTGGCAATGTCGCAACTTGCTCCGGAAGTCGAGCAGTTTCCCGATGCGGCCAAACTCGTGCAAAACATGCAATCCATGATTATCAGCATTACGGCGAGCAGCGGCATTGAGGGCAAATTCCAGGGGGTCTGCGCTTCCACCGAAGACGCCAACACGCTAAGCCAGTTGATGACCGCCGGCCTGCTCTACAAGAAGTACCAGGCCACCAAGGACAACCCCGAACTGGGGCAGTTGCTGGATCAGGCCAGCGTGACACCCTCTGGCGACCGCGTCGTGATTAGCCTGACCGTCAGCGATGATCAGATGACCTCGCTCATCAGGAAAAACACTTTCGCCATCAAAATGTAATGCAGCGCACCTAATGTAATTCGACGCACCTGATGTAACTCGACGCACCTATACAAGCGAGCGAACCGACCTCCCAAAACTTGTCATTCCGACCGGAGGGACGGCGCCTTCTGCCGTCCCGGAGCGGAGGAATCGCTCCGCAACATTAGATTTCTATCACGCGTTACCTGTCGCAACGACACTCCATGAATTTCTCTCTGCGCAAAAGCCTATTCCGTATCCGGCGAGGGCGTAACAAACTTCGTCAGCCGCAATACCGCCAAGTCTCCCCGCGTCTCGCAGTGAACTTCATCCACGCCCGGCCAGGCGAGATGGCTTTTGTCGGCCGGCGCCTCATCCACAGGGAGAGACAATTCCATCTCGATGCGGTCAGGAAGGCGTTGAAACTCGATTTCGCAGGGAGAGTTGGAAACGTGCAGTGCGAAGCAATGCCGGCACGCCGAAAGCGCGGAAGACTGCAACTCGAAGATGGCATCGTTCGCTAAGCCGGCGGCATCCGCAAGAAAACGCGCCACACCGCCCGCGGCGGCGGCCAGGCGCTCATCGGCGTCCATGCGCAAACGAAGGTGAAGAGGGCTCGTTGGCACGGTTAGCGATCGTTGGCAAGCGACACGTCACACGCTTCGCGGCAATCCGGGCAGTAGTACAGCCCGTCCGCGCCTAAACGGACGTTGTGCTGGCCCTTGCAGATAGTGCAATACTTCTCGCAATCGCAGTACTCCTCCGTCTTGTCGCACTGCACGCATACAATCTGCTGGCGAGGTCCTGCCATGGGCGCCTCCGCAAAGAACTCTACCTGAGGGGAAGCAAGCCAGCAAGCGCAGCCTGCACCGCGATTTACTAACCGGCAGGAGCCGCAATACGGTGGAAGTCCCCTTTATGGCAGGTATTTTGACTGCGAGCCGTTTTCCGGCAAGGCACCTAAACTCGGGCGGCCTAGAGAGAATTCCGCTTGACAGCCACACTACTACGTCTTACGATATACTACGTGAGACGTAATAGCGATGTCTGACCCCACACTTCTTGTCCTGTCGAGCCTCGCCGGAAGCGACAAACATGGATACGCCATGATGGAAGATATCGAGCGCTTCGCTGGTGTCCGCCTCGGCCCCGGAACTTTGTATGGGGCGATTACGCGTCTCGAAGAACGCGGCTGGATTCGCCCAGTGGATTCAGAAGATCGCCGCCAGCCCTACACCATCACCGGGGCCGGCCGTGAATACCTTCGCAACCAACTCGCGATTCTTGATCGTGTCGTCCGCGCCGGACTGAGGAGGCTGAAGAACGCATGAAGCGGACCATGAGATTCCTCGCGCGACTCTATCCGTCAAGCTGGCGCGAACGTTACGGCGCAGAGTTTGACGCCCTGCTCGAAGACGCTAAGCCATCCATGCGGGACGCCTTCGACGTCTTCTGGGGAGCTATGAAAATGCAAATGACGACATGGAGTTTTGGCCGAATCACGCTTGCAGGTTCACTTGCCGGAATACTCGTGGCAGCCGCGATTTCCTTCGCGTTACCGGTCCACTACGTTTCGCAAACGCTCGTCATCGTGACGCCAGGCGATGAACTTACATCCACGGGCGAATCTGGGCACCGTCTTTTAAGCAATTTGGCGCGGGATGTTTTCAGCCGGGAATATCTGGCCTCGCTTGTTCAAGAGCATAGCCTGTACCCGCGCGAACGTGTCCGCATGCCACTCAACGACGTGATTGACAAGATGAGAAGAAACATCACGTTGGAAGCCATGCCCCCGGCTTCTCCCGGGAATCAAGATACGCTAACCTTCGTCGTTAAGTTCGGATACTCAGACGCCCATCTCGCGCAGCAGGTAAACGAAGAGCTGATTTCTCGATTCATGGAGGGCACTCTGAATGCTCCGCAGCTCCGTTCTTGCTGTATTTTTCGTGTGCTCGACCTTCCGAGCCTCCCGATAAGGCAGACCGCACGGTATCGAACGCAATCTGCCATCGTGGGCCTGCTGGCCGGACTACTCGTTGGCCTTACCGTGGCAATCGTGGTCAGGCCGCGCCGTAACACGCCCCTTGGAACCGCCTAATTAAAGCTGAACTCGGAAAGTGACCGACCACTGCCCGTTTTGACCCCCTCGCCGCGCGCGTGTTACCATCCGAATTGCCCGAGCACTCGGCATGGACGCGGCCACAACTCCTACCAATTCTGCCCTTCGCAAAACACCGTTAAACGCGGTGCATCGCCGTCTTGGCGCCAAAATGGTGAATTTTGGCGGCTGGGACATGCCCGTCGAATACCCTTCCAGCGGCGGCCTGATCGCGGAACATCGCGCCGTGCGCAATGCCTGCGGCTTGTTTGACGTGAGCCACATGGGCGATATCCGCGTGCACACTGGAAAAAATCCAGGCGGCGCGCTGGCGGCCGTCCAGCATGTCACCATGAACGATGCCTCGCGGCTGGCCATCGGGCAGGCGCAATATTCGGCGATGCTTTATCCCGAAGGCACATTCGTGGACGACGTGATCGTCCATCGTTTGGCCGAAGACGATTTCCTGCTGGTAATCAATGCAGGCACGCGTGAGAAAGATATTTCCTGGGTGCGCGAAAATACCAAGGGCTTCGATTGCCAGGTCGAGGAACTGAGCGACGCCTACACCCAACTGGCGATCCAAGGGCCGCGCGCCGTGGACGTGTTGCGCAAGCTGACCGACGCGAATCTGGATGCCATCAAGAATTATTGGTTCACTCACGGTATGGTGTGCGGCCTGAAAAACACATTGATCGCGCGCACGGGCTACACAGGCGAGGACGGCTTCGAGATTTACGTGCCCTCCGACGTCGCCACAAGCGAGCGCGTCTGGAATGCAGTGCTCGAAGCTGGCAAGGACGTGGGCATTGTTCCCTGCGGTCTGGGCGCGCGAAACACGCTGCGGCTGGAAGCCAAAATGGCGTTGTACGGCCACGAAATCAGCGAGAAAATCAATGTTTGGGAAGCAGGCCTGGATCGCTATTGCCACATGGACAAGGGCGAATTCATCGGGCGCGTCTCCCTGGCAAAAGCGCGGGCGGCAGGCCCGCAACGCACGTTGGTCGGCTTGGAAATGATCGACCGCGGCATCGCCCGCGACGAGTACCGCTGCCTGAACGAAGCGGGCGAAGCGATTGGTGTGGTGACCAGCGGCTCGCCTTCTCCGACGTTATGTAAGAACATTGCGCTGGCCTACGTGCCGCCGGCGATGGCAAGCATCGGCACGCCGATCTGGATCGAGATTCGTTCGCAGAAGTGCCGCGCGCAGGTTGTGGCAACTCCGTTTTATAAGCGGCCCAGGAAAGTGCAGGCAGTGTAGAGCGGGAAGTCGGGAAAATCCTCAAAGGAGCGATGGAATGGCGTACCCAACAGAATATCGCTACACGAAAGAGCACGAATGGATCGTCGTGAAGGACGGCATCGCCACGATTGGCATCACGGACTACGCGCAACACGAATTAGGCGACGTCGTGTTCGTGGAATTGCCCGCGCCCGGAACGAAAGTGACGGCCGGCAAGACTTTCGGCTCCGTCGAGTCCGTCAAAGCGGTCAGCGAGATTTACGCCCCGGCTAGCGGAGACGTGGTGGAAGCAAACGCCTCGCTGCAGGATAAGCCGGAGACGCTGAACTCCGACCCGCACGGCGCAGGCTGGCTCGTAAAGGTAAAGCTGGCGAATCCCGCCGACGTCAATTCCCTACTGGACGCCGCAGCCTATGAAGCGTTCATCGCCGAAAAGCAGAAGGAAGCGTCGAGCTGATGCGCTATCTCCCGAAGAGCCCCGCCGAGCGGCAGGAAATGCTGGCCGCGATCGGCGTGAAATCCGCAGAAGAACTGTTCTCCACAATCCCCGAAGCCTACCGGTTGAAAAAGCCGCTGAACCTGCCGGGGCCGCTCTCGGAGCCTGAAGTCATCGAGTATTTCCAGGCGCGCGCGGCGGAAAACTCCGTTGGATACGCGAGCTTTCTTGGAGCAGGCGTGTACAACCACCTGCGTTCGGTCATCACTGACACGATTCTACAGCGCGGCGAATTCCTCACCTCGTACACCCCATATCAGGCGGAGATTTCGCAAGGGACGCTCCAGGCCATCTTTGAATTTCAGACCCTGATGTGCCAACTGACCGGCCAGGAAGTCGCCAACGCTTCGATGTACGACGGCTCGACGGCAACGACCGAAGCGGTGCTGATGGCCGAGCGCCTGACCGGCAAGCGCCGCGTGTTGGTGGCGCGCTCCGTGCATCCGGAATATCGCGAAGTGCTGAGAACCTACGCCAGGAATTCCGGCTTGCGCGTGGAAGAGATCGGCTACACCGCGGCAGGATCGCTGGACTCGAAGGGCTTGCACAGCGCGCTCGGCGACGACGTGTGCGCCGTGGTTGTGCAATCGCCCAATTTCTTTGGCGCGATGGAAACTCTTGGCCCGCTGGCGGAGGCCGCACATGCCTCTGGCGCATTGCTGATAACCGCGATTGCCGAAGGCGTTTCCCTGGGCGTAATGAAGCCACCCACCGAGGCGGATATCGTAGCCATGGAAGCCCAAAGTTTCGGCCTGGCGCCAAGTTACGGCGGTCCATTCGCGGGCGTGATCGCCTCAAAAGATAAATTCGTGCGCCAGATGCCCGGCCGCCTGGCGGGGCAGACCGTGGATCTGGAGGGGCGCCGCGGCTTTGTGTTGACGCTGGCAACGCGTGAGCAACACATTCGCCGCGAGAAGGCCACGTCGAATATCTGCACGAATCAGGCGCTCTGCGCGCTGGCGGCGACGATCCACCTGACGCTGCTCGGCAAAGAAGGCCTCCGCGAAATGGCCGAGCAGAACCTGTCGAAAGCGCAATTTGCACTCGCGGAGTTGCTGATGATTCCCGGTGTGAAGCGCACTTTTGACGCTCCTTTCTTCAATGAGTTCGTCGTGGAGCTCCCGCGTTCCGTAAGAATGGTGAACGCCGAGCTCCTGAAAGAGAAGATTGTCGGGCCGTTCGTGCTCGGCTCGGCATATCCGGAATTAACGAAGCACGCGTTGTTCTGCGCGACGGAAACGACTTCGCGCGCCGACATCGAGCGCCTGGTTGCGGCCGTGAAACGCGCCCTAGAGCAGCCGCTCTAACAAAGGAGAATGCGGCGAAGGAATCGGCGATGCGCCCCTCCGCCCTTGGAATTTAGCGATGAAAGACAATATCAAGAAAGTTCTGCGGCACCCGACCCAGAGCGAAGGACTCATTTTTGAGAAGTCTTCGCCCGGCAAGCGCGCTTTTGATCTTCCGCCTCTCGATGTTCCCGCCGCCGATGCGGCGAAGTCCCTGGGCGAATTTCACCGTGCCGCAGGAATAGAAGGCTTTCCCGAAGTCAGCGAGATTGAAGTATTGCGCCACTTCACGCGGCTTTCCACCTGGAATTACGCCATTGATCTGGGGATGTATCCGCTGGGCTCCTGCACGATGAAATATAATCCGCGCGTGAACGAGCATGTGGCGCGGCTCGCGGGCCTGGCCACGGAACACCCTTATCAGCCGCAGGAACTGTCGCAAGGCTGCTTGAAGATCCTGCATCTCCTGGAAAAGTGTCTGCTGGAGATTACCGGCATGGATGCCGTAACCCTGCAGCCCGCGGCCGGTGCACAAGGCGAACTCACGGGAATTCTTTTGATTCGCGCGCATCATGAAAAGCTGGGGAATCCGCGCAAGAAAGTGTTAATTCCCGATTCCGCGCATGGCACAAATCCAGCCACGGCAATCATTGCGGGCTATCAGGTCCAGAACATCAAGTCCAACGAGGACGGCCAGCTTGACATCGCTCATCTGGACGAGCAAGTGACCGCCGACGTTGCGGCGCTCATGATCACCAATCCCTCGACTCTGGGAATTTACGAGCAGCGCCTCCCGGAAATCGCCAACATCCTGCACGCGAAAGGCGCGCTGCTTTACATGGACGGCGCGAACATGAATGCGCTGACCGGCGTGACGCGCCCCGGCGACCTTGGCGTGGATGTGATGCACCTGAACCTGCACAAAACATTCTCCACACCGCATGGCGGCGGCGGCCCGGGCGCAGGCCCCGTAGCCATTAAGAAGTTTCTCGAACCCTATCTGCCCGTTCCGGTGCTGCTGGAAAAAGAGCGCGGCAAGCTGGCTTTGGATTACCAACGCAAGGAAAGCATCGGTCGCGTGCGCGCCTTCGGTGGTAATTTTGGCGTGCTGGTGCGTGCCCTCGCTTACATTCTGGCCTATGGTCCGGGCGTGCGGCAGGCCACGGAAGATGCCGTTGTAAACGCAAACTACATCCGGAAACATCTGGAAGGCGTCTTCGATTTGCCCTATACGCGCCCCTCGATGCACGAAGTTGTCTTCAGCGACGCGCTGCAGAAAAAGCATGGCGTGAATACCGTGGACATCGCCAAGCGCCTGATTGATTACGGCTTCCACCCGTACACCACGGCATTTCCCCTGATCGTTCCGGGCGCGTTGATGATTGAGCCCACGGAATCGGAATCACAAGAGGAATGCGACCTCTTCATTGATGCGATGAAATCGATCGCCAAGGAGGCCGAAACCAATCCAGACCTCGTGAAAACGGCACCTCACACAACGCGTGTACGCCGTCTTGATGAAGTAGCGGCAGCCCGCAAGCCGGTTCTTCGCTGGAGACCAAGCGAGAAAAAGAGCGACGCCGCGGATTAATCCACTCTTTCTCCGTCTGAAAATTCCGTTTCATTCCATTGTTATTCATGCGCGACGCCGAGCCTCATTGCTCCGATCTCCTGCCCCCACGCCTGCTACACTGGTAAAATTCAGAAAACGGAGCAAGACCCGATCATGAATGTTGTGCCAGACGCGTGGTTACCGAAGTCGGTCATACTTCTTCGCAACTACAGCTTTGACAAATTCGTTGCCGATCTGATTGCTGGCCTCACCGTCGGATTGGTGGCGCTTCCGCTGGCCATGGCGTTTGCCATAGCTTCGGGAGTACCCCCACAAGCCGGGATCTACTGCGCCATCGTTACCGGCTTCCTGATTTCCGCTCTCGGTGGCTCCAGTACGCAGATTGGTGGGCCGACGGGTGCGTTCGTGGTCGTCGTGCTGGGGATCATCGCGCGGTACGGCATCGATGGGCTCTTCACTTGCACCATGCTCGCTGGAGTGCTGCTGGTCATCATGGGCGTGACAGGGCTGGGCGCGCTGGTGAAGTATTTCCCCCGGCCCGTGGTCGTTGGCTTTACCAACGGGATCGCCATTCTCATCGCCAGCACGCAAATTCGCGACTTCTTCGGCATTCGCATGGAGCACGTTCCCGGCGATTTCTTCCACCGCATGGGAGCGCTTACGGAGAATTTCTATACCCTGAACTGGGCCGCGTCCGTTGTTGGCATCGCCTCGTTGGCGGTGATGATCATCTGCGTCAAATTCTTCAAGCGAATCCCGGGAGCCATCCTGGTGTGTTTTGGCGCAACCGCGGCCGTCGCCCTCTTGCACATTCCCGTGGAGACGATTGGCACGCGGTTTGGCGGCATTCCCAGCGGACTGCCTCACCTGGCCGTGCCAGCATTGAAACCCAGCCTTTTGCTACACCTGCTTTCGCCCGCCGTGACGGTGGCGATGCTGGGCGCGATTGAATCGCTGATGTCCGCAGTCGTAGCTGACCGCATGACCGGAGACAAGCACAATCCCAATGTCGAGTTAATCGGGCAGGGCGTGGCCAACATTTTTTCGCCGCTCTTTGGCGGATTACCGGCCACCGGCGCGATTGCACGCACGGCGACGAATGTGCGCGCGGGCGCAAAAACTCCGGTGGCCGGTATGATTCACGCGCTGACGCTGCTCGCGGTAATCCTGTTCGCCGCGCCTCTTGTGAAGAACCTGCCCTTGGCCGCGCTCGCCGGAATCCTCTTCATGGTCGCCTACAACATGGGCGACTGGGCCGAAATTCCGGAGATTCTGAAGCTGTCGAAAGCAGATATCGCGGTATGGCTGTTGACTCTGAGCTTGACCGTGTTCGCCGACCTCACGCTAGCCGTGGAAGTCGGCATGATCCTCGCGGCCTTCACCTTCATCCGAAAAATCTCGCAAACCACCACAGTTTCCAAAGTCACCGACGAATATATCGAAGACGGCCGCGCGCACATCCTGCAGGACAAAGACATCCCCTCGTACGCCGCCGTCTACCGCATTCATGGGCCCTTCCTTTTCGGCGTGACGGACAAAATCGCCACCATCACGGAGCAGATGGACGATTTGCCCCCGATCATCATCTTACGTTTGCGAAATATGACGGCGGTGGACGCCACCGGGATTGCCGCGCTCGAAGAACTTGCCGACAAATTGAAAGAAAGCGGCCGCGCCATGCTGGTCTGCGGTGCGCGCCCGCAGCCCGCGGCGCTGATGCACGAAGCGGCTTTCGATCGCCACGTGCCCGCTGAAAACATGTGCGCCAATATCAGCGATGCTCTGAAGCGCGCCGAGGAAATCTACATAGAGCAGCAGCACTCAACGCCCGCGCAATCCCTCACCCGCTGACGACACCTGCCACTTATTTAATCGGCCCACAAAAAAAGCCCGGACAGTTTCTTGCCCGGGCTCCAGGAGGTATGGCAACCAAAAACTAGCGCGCGAATCGAGGCGCGGGTTCCGGGGAAACCTGCACGGTGGGCGCTTCCACCGGGCGGCCGCCGCGTGCTTGCGAGGGCCGTGGAGCAGCCACGGGCTCTGGCCGGCGGATGGGCATGGCCACGTTTTCGCCTTCGCGTACAAAATTCAGGTGGTCTTCCTTGCTGTTCCAATCGATGCAGATCAGGTCGCCGAAATGAACTTGCTCGGTGGCCAGCAGATTCGCCATCGGGTAAACCACATGGCGTTCAATCGCGCGCTTCAAGTGACGCGCACCATAGCGCTGGTCCGTCCCTTCCTGCAACAGGAAGTCGCGGCCATCTTCGGTGACACGGAACAGAAACTGCCCCTTGGCCGTTTCCAGAACGCGCTGCTGCACCATGGTCAGCTCGATATCCAGAACCTGCTCGAGTTGCTTGCGCTGCAGTGGGTGGAACACCACCACTTTGTCCAACCGGTTCATGAATTCCGGGGAGAACTTGCGGCGCGCCGCTTCCACTGCCGTGCGCTCCACTTTCTGGTCCAGGTTCGTCTTGGGCTTGTCGTCAGACTCGATGAAGCCATACCCTCCGGCCATCAGTTCCGTGATATCGCCTCCGCCCAGGTTGGAAGTCAGGAAGATTACGGTTTGCGAGAGGTCCACGCGCCGGTTGTCCCCAAGTGTCAAGGTGGCTTTGTCCAGCATGCCCAACAGCAATTGCCAGAGAGCATCGCTGGCCTTTTCAATTTCGTCAAACAACAGGAAGGAAAGCTTCAGTTTGTCGCTGTGTGAAGCCGCCAAAGCTTCCTGGGTGATTAACGGATGTGTTTCCCGGTGGCCCAGATACCCTGGGGGTGATCCAATCAGTTTTGCGATTTCGTGGGAGTGTTGGAATTCCGCGCAATCCACTTTAATCACCAGTCGGGGATCGCCAAACAGGATTTCCGCCGCTGCTTCCACGATGCGTGTTTTCCCGGACCCCGTTGGTCCCAGAAAAAGCAGGTTGCCAACCGGGCGTCCCGGTGAGTTCAGGCCAGCGGTGAAGACCTGAAACAGGTCCACTAGGGCCTGCACGCCTTCTTCCTGGCCAACAATCTTCGCTCGAAGAGACTGCTGGAAGTCGCGCGTGTCGTTGCTGCGGATGCTGGGGTCAAGTTGTTGCCGCACGGCTGCTCTCATACTGTCTACCTCGACCGGGATTGCGCTTTCCTTTAATCCATTTGCTTTGCGGGCGACTGGAAGCCGCGCCAGCAAACTAGCCCGGACAGGTCTAAATATGCATGGAGCGTGCCACTTCGGAAGATTTGCACCGTTGATACAAAAACCTACGCCCTCAACGACATACGCGTGTTGCAGTCCTGGAAACTGTCTCACGGCGTGAGACGATGTTTCATCCGTGCGCAAACTGAGAACGCTGAAACACAAAGTGTCACCGCACACCTGTCAAAAAGGGTCGTTTTGCCGCTGCGCCCCTGCACCATCGGACAGGTATTCTTTCGCTCAGTGCTCTTCTTTTTTTCGCCCTTGCAGCGCTCGCCGCGCTGCTGCTGGCGTCGTGGCAGGCACTGCCGCAGAGTTGGCCGCATCACCCGCGACCGCTTCGGCCGGGGCGTCTTTCCCAAGCCCGTCCGCATCCACGATGGCGGCGGCAATCTCGGGTTCCGCTGGCTCGCCGAAGATCAGGGCGCCTTCCTGCTCACGCACAAACGTCAGTTCTTTGTGTTGGCCGTCCCAATCGACGCGAACCAGGTCGCCCACACGGACTTGCTGCGTGGCCAGCAGGTTGGCCAGCGGGTAGACGAGGTGGCGCTCAATGGCGCGCTTTAAGTGTCGAGCTCCATAACGCTGGTCGGTGCCTTCCTGCAGAAGGAAGTTGCGCCCGGCATCCGTCACACGGAAAAGGAATCTGCCGTTGGCGGCGTCCAGCACGCGCTTCTGGACCATCCCCAGCTCGATCTCCAGCACCTGCTCCAGTTGCTCGCGCTGCAAAGGGTGGAAAACCACCAACTTGTCCAGTCGGTTCATGAATTCTGGAGAAAACTTCCTCCGCGCCGCTTCCACCGCCGTGCGTTCTACCTTTTGATCCAGGTCCGTCTTGGGCTTGTCGTCGGACTTGATGAACCCGTAGCCCCCACCCATCAGTTCCGTGATATCGCTGGCGCCCAGATTGGAGGTCATGAAGATGACAGTTTGCGAAAGGTCCACGCGCCTGTTGTCGCCCAGTGTCAGCGTGGCCTTGTCCAGCATCCCCAGCAGCAATTGCCACAGCGCGTCGCTGGCCTTCTCAATCTCGTCGAACAGCAGAAATGAGAGCTTCAGCTTGTCCGTGTGGTGCGCCGCCAGCGATTCCTGCGTAATCAGCGGATGCGTTTCGCGGTGCCCCAGATAGCCCGGCGGTGAACCGATGAGCTTGGCAATTTCATGAGAATGCTGGAATTCCGCGCAGTCAATCTTGATGATCGCGCGCGGGCTCCCAAACAGGATCTCCGCCGCCGCTTCCACGATGCGCGTCTTGCCCGAACCCGTCGGCCCAAGAAACAGGAGGTTGCCCACCGGGCGCCCCGGCGAATTCAGCCCGGCAGTGAAAACCTGGTACAGCTCGACGAGCGCTTGCACGCCCTCGTCCTGCCCGACGATCTTCGCGCGCAGCGCCTTCTGAAACTCCACGGTCTCCGCGCTGCGAATGCTTGGATTTAGTGATAGATCGCCTGTGCCCATGGCCCCCTCCTAGCGTCCCCGGAATCCCGGATGCGCACTTCCGTATCGCCCGCTGATCCGGCTGAGTCTCTTCATTTCGTCCTTGCGGGCAAATTGATCGAGCTTCACCTGGATGGTGGATTGCAGCAGCCGCAACTGCGTCAGCAGCTCGCGCGCCACGGCGGGTGATTCGGAAATCCGAAGAGCGGGCGGAAAGATGTCCGCCAGGTCCAGATTCAGGTTTCTCAGCGAATGGATAAGTTTTTGAACGGCAGGTGATTCAGGGTCCGACAGATCGATTTGATTGTTCAACTGGTCGCGGAGGGCGCGCCAGTTCAGTTCAACGAACGGATGTTTCTTGCTCACCTCACGAACGATTTCATCGGTGATGCGGGCGCGCTCACCCAGCCGCGCCAGATGCAGTTGCCGCACTTTTCCGCCGCGGCGCACGTTGTGCACCAGGTAGTAGGCATTTCCTTTGCGGCGGACGAAAGCCATCGCAATACCTCGGCGTAGCTGTCTGACAGAGGGAAAAACTGCAAATTGCACAGCACCCATTCTCCGTCTGCTGTCCGTAGTGTAAGCTAGTTCCACTACAGGATGCAAGATTGGATGTTGCCTATTAGTAATGGTTGCCTGCCGCGTGCTCGAAGCGATTGTCGCTGCATCTCCGCTCGCTGCTGCATGCAATTTTTCGCTGCATTCCATCATTGTTTTACTCCGCGTTGTGGCGCCTGCCTGCCGCAACGTCCTCCACTCTATTCAACACTTCCCGCCGCGAAGTTTCTCTTGTCGTCCGCGCCAGTCGTCCTTACCATTGAGTCCGCTTGCGCCATGGAGGTTCCCGGCATGTCCTGGGATCCGGTGTACCGGTTGGTGAAACTTATTCCGCGCGGCCGGGTTATGACCTATGGGTCGCTCGCGAGAGCTTTACGCCTGCGCGGCGGGGCGAGAGCCGCGGGCAGGGCTATGGCGGCGACCCCCTCTGGTAAAGGCATACCTTGGCATCGCGTGCTGGGTGAACGTGGCAAGTTGCTAATCCGCGAACCCTACGCTTCCCTGCAGCGCAAACTGCTTGAATCCGAAGGCGCGGCCGTCGTGGAATCCCGCGTGGATTTGAAGCGCCACCTCTGGGAGCCCTCGCGAGCCAAAGTTCCCCGCCCGCGAAGAAAATCAAGCAAGAAACCGGCGCACAGTTCGAGATAGTGACGAAACTAGCGTGCTACCCCAGAAGTTCCGCGCATTCCTCTTTAGGAGGTGGGGGCTTAAGCCCCCACGTACTTCGTACGCAATCGGGTGGGCTTTAGCCCCTAAAGCTGCAACTCTCTTTACTATTGTTCACGGGACAACACACGAGTACGAGATTGTGCGCCTCGCTTAATCCGCTATTTTGTTTTGTAGGTGAACGACAGTTTCGTTTCCTCGTTCACCACCAGCGGCCGCAAAAACCGATACGAAGTTCCCGTGCGCGGCACGTCCACTGCCACGGGCAGGACACCGGCAACTCGCTGCTGCAGGTTGAACACGTTGGCCGAGGCCTGCGGCGGTGCTGGGGGAGGTGGCGGATTCTTTTTCAGTTGCTTTTCGATTCTCCGCGAGTCTTGCATTCCGTTCGCGGCCGACACTTCGATGGTCTCCGTGGCTGCGGCGACGCTGAGGGACACATTGAAGTGCTCGGGGCGGTTGGCGTCATACGGGATGTTCTGCGCAGCAGACTTGAACCCCGGAGAGGATACCGTGATTCGCAAATTGCCCGAAGGCAGACCCGCGAGAACCCAGGAACCCTGCGGACTCGTGGAAGTATTCCATGTGTTTCCCGTGGTGGTGTTAGTGACTTCGATGCTTGCATTCGTGATTACCGCGCCACTGGGATCGATCACGAAACCGCCAATTTGGCCGGGCTCAAGCGCAACACCGGGCGTGAGAACAACAAGCTGCGAGAAATTGCGTCCGTTCATGGAAAGCGTGTCGGTAGTTGGATTGACGAAACCCGCGCCACTTGTCGCACCAACGCCGACTCCTGCCTGAAAGCTCCCTCCCACGCCCATGTAGCCCAGATACTCTGGGGGGAGCAGCGACGCGGAAATGGCATCGCCGGAAAAATCCTTCACTTTGTACTGGTCGGGAAGAAAGAGCTCCCACTCCAGCACGCTGATGGGAACATCCATCTTCGGCAAAGAGATGTCCGAGCCACCCTTCTTCGCGAAGGGCGCTCCCGAATGCATAAAAACAAAAGACACAGTGTAGGCCCCTGCCGGACGGAATCCAGTTCGCAGCAGCGGCACGCGAGCGCCGTCGGCGCCCTGCACCGGCTTCACTTTTTCGCCAGCGACCTCGGCGGTAAGAATCGTGGCGTCAGCCGGCAGATCCACTTTCAAAAACGGCTGGGCCTGATTCCTCACAATCAGTTTGATTTCCGTTAGCGATTTGCCTTCGGAAGTAACCAGCGTGGTCACCGTGGCGCGCGCGGCGACGGCCGCCAGCACGCTGGAATCCGGGAAGCGCGTCCATTCCAGAGCCAGCGCCGGAGTTTCCTTGGGCTGGCGATGGTAACGAAATGCAGCTTGCAGCGAGTAGCGCGATAAGGCCCGCAAGTATGGATTCACTTCTTTGATATCCAGCCGCTTCAAGCCCCCGGATTCTTTGGCGGTGAGCTCCAGAGTGCCCTGGCCCTCGACAAGAATTTCGCCGGTCTCGCGTTGCGCATCCTTGAACGCCAGGATGGGGGCGTCTGCCCTCGCATCATTGATGGGACGTTCGAACGAGATCAGAAATTGTTGAGCGCCCGGCCCGTGGTTCGTAACCTTCATTTGCAACACGCCATTCTGGACTTCGCTGGATTCCAGCGTGGGGCCGTTGACGGCAGTGACTTCAAAGCCCTCCGGGATGGCCACTGCGAATTGTCCCGCATCACCCTGCACAACGTTCAAGTCAACGAGCGCCGCAACCTGCAGATCGGATTCCGTCACGGACACCAGCGACTTCACATCGGAGAGGAAGCGCACCTCGCGCGGTACCACTGGCGCAACTACTTCGCGCGTGTTCCACCACACGTTGGCGGTTTGGCCGGGAGTCAGCGTGGCCTCGATCTGCGTGTTGCCATTCTCTGTACCGCGGTGCGTGATGATGCCGTGATTCAATTGCACGTTCGCCCGCTCGCCCGGAACCGTCAACGACAGACGCACACTTCCCGCCGACGGAACGGGAATGGAAAAGGAAGCACGCCCGGTTTCGATGGAAATCGGAAGCCCCGTATCGAGCGTCACGGAGAATTCGGATTCGCCCGGCAGTATGGCCGTGTGCGTGCCGTTTTCCAGTAGCAGCGGCACCGGTTTTCCGCCACGCCGCGCATCCAATACAGTCGTACCGTTGATGAGCGGTACCTTTGTGGCGTTGCTCGAAAGAGTTTCGCCTTCAAATTCGATGGAGCCAAGAACATCGTCATTGACAACGTGAAGTTTGAGTTCGGCATGCTTCAACAGGTACGGCAGCGGAGGCGCCTCCGTTCTTTTCCCTGGGCGGTTCGCAAGCGCAAGCAGGCGGTTGTATTCATCCAGCGAAAGCGTCACGTTTCCCGGCGCGGGCTGCGGCGGATCGGCCTTCTGTTGCGGAAATGCCGGAAGCGCCAGACTCAAAGCTGACAGCACAACTACCAAAAGATGACGGTTCACTTGCCACCTGCCTTTTTGTCCTGCTGGTAATTGAGTTCAGCGGACGGTGCCTGATTTTCACTGGTGAGTTCAGAAACGAAATAGAGCGAAGGCCCAAAGGCCGGAAAGTTGACACGAACGGGAAGTATACCTGTGGCGCGAGAACCTCGTTCGCTGGCATGGAATTTGTTTACCAACTCCTCGTCCCGGGAGGATTCCGACGACATAACTTTCGCCATCTGCGCCCCACCGGCGTCCTTCAGGTCAGCGCGCGGTGCAGCGCTCGGAGCCGGTATGACGGAGTCAACCGGTGGTTCAGCGACCATGGCCATCAGCACCGCAGACAGTGGATTCGTATAGTTCTCCGCGTGAAAAGACCCTCCCTCCGAAGTCAGCCGGAACAACGGCGGATAGAAAACTTGCAAGCCTATGCGAGAAATCGGCAAATCGAGCGCCGGCAGAGAAAGTTTCAAATGTCCCTTGTCCGTCCAGGCCGCGCCCGACGTGAAGTAGAACAATTCGACGGCGAACTCCGGGGCGTCCTCTCCGCTGCGCGCCTTGGATAGCGGCAATAGAAGGCTCGCATCCGGGCCGGAACCCGGACGCACGGGCATTCCGCCAAGCGAAGCGCTCCAAAGCATGGCGCCCGGCGGAAGCGTCACTTTCAGAAAATTGCGCTGATTGTTGCGTACTGCATAACGCGCCTCGACAAGAGCCTTCCCATCCTTTGTGAACAACACGCGATAGCGCGCCTCTTCCACATTCGCCATCAGCACGGCCTGTTGTTCGTACCGTGAGACCGAAATGTGCAGCGATCGCGCCGATCTAGAGTCGCCTCCGTGCGTGCGAAACGCCAGCAACGCCGGTGACTGCCGGCTGGAAACTGGCTCGCCAAGATCGCTGGCGTCGACGCGCTGCAGCCCTTGCGCCTTCACCGATTCTTCCTTGATTTCCCCTGCCCCTAGCACATCCACTCCCACGCCACCGGTTTCCCGTTCGACGTCACTCACCCGCAACAGCGGAATGTCCATCTCTCCATCGCGCGGAAGCCGGCCTTCGCCCGTAATCACAAAGCTTGCTGATTGTTCGACAGGCTCCAGAAACGTGATGCGAAGTTCGCCGGGCTTCATTTCCCAATCGGCCACCAGCGCGCCATGCACCTGGTTGATGGTGATGTTTTCCGGCATCTGAATTACTGCTTCCTTTGCCGCGCCCTGCATCACCTCCAGTGCGACGTTGGCGGACACCGCAGTGGAATCTTCGCCCAGTCCCACGAATTCCGTCAGCGTGCCCCGCATGCGAAGCGGCAGCGTCATGTGGCGCTCTTCCACCTTGCGCCGCCACGTGAACACAATCGGCTCGGCGCCTTTGCCATAAACCGTCCACTTGCCGCCATTGGGCAGTTCCTTGCTCTCCGAAAAGAGTCCGCCAGAAAGCGAGAGGTCCACGCCCGTCCGCGGAATCTCAATCGCAACGCGCGTGACACCTGAAGAAGTGGCGGGCAACGTAACTCGCTCTTCCCCAGCGGTGGCCGCGATCGGCAGCGCGATCTCCAGGGTAATCACGGCGCGACCGGGATGCGACAGCAGCGCCAAAAGTTGGTTGTGGTCCTTGGACCCGGAAGGCGAAACCAGTGAAAGGAGTTTGCCATCCAGCTTGGCTTCGCGCACAAAAAGTCCCGCGGGAATGGGAACGCTAACCCAGCCATTCTTCAAAACGTCCACCGTCAGCACTGCACGACCAGAAGCCAGCCCCGAATCGACAAGCAAGTCGTAATCAACGCGGGTGAGCGTGGCGTCGACCGGCGGCGGCTCAGATTCGCGCTCCGCGGGAAACGCTCTTACGCGCAACGCGTGGTAATCGGGGACGGAAATCACCACCCACCCGGGCGAATGCGCGGGCTCTTGCGCGCAGGCCGGACGGCTGAAGGTCAACGTAGTGAGAAAAAGAGCCGCAATCAGCAAAACGGACGGCATCTGAAGGCGATTAGACACACGAGTAGTGCATGGGTTTTGTTTTGGCATCGCTATTGGCCTCACGAAACTAGAACGTACTCACACAGATTTCTTGCACGCAAAAATGGTTGCCTAGGATGGTAATTCACCGTTTATGTTTACTTTTATACATCGCAATGTCCCGCGGTTTCCCGCGCATCCGGCTACTTGGTAACCCTCAGCTTTCCAAGCTTCCCCGCCGGAGATGTGTTAGATTCGGCGCAACATGAATCATTCCGGACGATTCAAGCGGCCTGCGGATTTGTGGAAGTCTTATGGCTGGCTGTTGCAACTCTCCGCCTTCACGGCCCTCTTGCTCGGCACTGGGATGCAACCACTTCGGGCGGAAACAGGCCGCGATGCCTGGCTGCGTTATGCTCCGCTTGATCCAGAGTCCAGCGCAAAATACGCCTCGGTCCCCCGCCTCATTTTGCGCGTCGGTGATTCTCCCGTGTTGGACGCGGCCGAGCGGGAATTGACTCGCGGCCTTCACGCCATGTTGGGCGGCGATTTCCACGCCACCGCCTCCACCAAAGATGAACCTGCTATTTTGATAGGAACTCTCAACGCGGTAGGCAAACTGATTAACGACACGATCTCGCCGCCAACTCTCTCGGGAGATGGCTTCTGGCTCTCCGAAGCATCCTTGGGTCGTTCCAAATGCCTCATCATCACCGCGCAGAACAATCGCGGCGTGCTTTATGGTGTCTTCGCCTTCCTTAGCAAAATCGCCCGCGGAGAAAGTCTGCAATCCCTCAACGAAATGCAGGTCCCCGCCAACTCAATCCGCATGGTGGACCAATGGGACAATCTCGATGGCACCATCGAGCGCGGGTACGCGGGCGCTTCTCTCTTTTTTGAAGACGGCCATGCCCGCCAGGATCTCGCGCGCGTCAACGACTACGCCCGCCTTCTCGCTTCCGTCGGCATAAACGCCTGCGCGATTAACAATGTGAACGCCAATCCTCTGCTCATCAGTCCAGCCTTCCTCCCTCAACTCCGCCGCATCGCCGAAGCATTTCGCCCCTGGGGCGTCCGACTAGCTCTCTCCGTTGACGTCAGCAGCCCCCAAAAGATCGGCGGCCTGCCCACTTTTGATCCGCTCGATCCGCAAGTTGCCGCCTGGTGGCAGCAAACGGTAGATGCGCTCTACGTGAAAATTCCAGACTTCGCCGGATTCGTCGTGAAAGCCGATTCCGAAGGCCGCGCCGGGCCCGCCAGTTACGGACGCACTCCCGCCGACGCCGCCAACATAATCGCGCGCGCGTTGAAGCCCCACGATGGCCTGCTTTTCTATCGCAGTTTCGTCTACGACCATCATCTCGATTGGCGCAATCTCAAAAATGATCGCGCCCGCGCCGCCTACGACATCTTTCATCCCCTGGACGGCCAGTTTGCCGATAACGTCGTCATCCAAATCAAATATGGCCCCATCGATTTTCAAGTGCGCGAACCCGTTTCTCCCCTTCTCGGCGGCCTGCAAAAAACGAATGAAGCCATTGAACTGCAAATCACTCAGGAATACACCGGCCAGCAGAGGCATCTCTGTTATCTCGTCCCCATGTGGAAGGAAATTCTCGATTTCGATATGCGCAATGCGGGCCAATCCACGCCTGTGCGCGATTTGGTTTCCGGCAGGATTTACCAGCGCCCCTCCGGCGGTTTGGTCGGCGTTGCAAATGTCGGCATGGATGAGAATTGGCTGGCGCATCCCATAGCCATGGCCAATCTCTATGGCTTCGGGCGCCTCGCTTGGGATCCCACCCTCCGCGAGCAAAACATTACAGAGGAATGGACGCGGCTCACCTTCGGCAACGACGCAACCACTGTGGCCACGATTAACGCCATGCTGCTTTCCTCCTGGGACATCTACGAAAGTTACACGGGCCCGCTCGGTGCAGGCACGCTCACCGACATTCTCGGCAGCCATTACGGTCCCGGCCCGGAATCCTCAGAGCGCAATGGCTGGGGCCAGTGGCACCGCGCCGATCAAGCAGGAATCGGCATGGATCGCACCGTCGCCACAGGCACCGGCTATGTCGCGCAATATTCTCCCGCGGTTGCCAAACTATACGAGTCGCCAGATACCACGCCGGACGAACTGCTCCTGTTTTTCCACCACGTTCCGTACACATACAAACTCCACTCCGGCGAAACCGTCATCCAGCATATTTATGATTCCCACTATGAGGGCGCCCGCCAGGCCGCAGCGTCAGTCACAGACTGGCAATCGTTGCAAAGCCGCGTGGATCGACAACGTTTCCAGGACGTGTTGCGCCGCCTCGAATATCAAGCCGGCCACGCCATTGTCTGGCGCGACGCCATCTGCAACTGGTTCGCCCGCATCTCCGGCATCCCCGATGAAAAGGGACGCGTAGGCCACTATCCCGGCCGCGTCGAAGCGGAGGACATGGAGTTGCAAGGCTATGCGCCATTCAATGTCACTCCCTGGGAAGCCGCTTCCGGCGGCAAAGCCATCGCATGCCCTCCGCCTTTGGAATCCTGCACGGCCACCTTTCATTTCACCGGCTCTCCCGGCATCTACGACATCGATGTTCGCTATTTCGACCAATCCAACGGCGTCTCCCAATTCCGCGTCTATCTGGACAGTGATCTAATCGCCAAATGGTCCGCCGACGACCATCTCCCCGCCACCGTCCCCAACGCCGACTCCTCCACGCGCCACCGCATCCCATCCATCACCCTGAAACTTGGCGACGAGCTGCGCATCGAAGGCCACCCCGATGGCCCCGAACACGCCGCCCTCGATTACGTCGAATTCACCCCCGTAAACCCGGCATCGCAACAGTGAACGAATCATGATGAGGAGCCGCCCATGAACAGAAGAAATTTCAACAAGTTGACAGTGCTCGGCGCGATGACCGCGCTATCAAAAGGCGTCAACCTGGAAGCGCGCGACCTTGCTACCGATCAGAGCCCGAAGAGCACTCCCCTCTACAAGCCCACCCTGAACTCGCTTCGCACTCACACCACGCCCGAGTGGTTCCAGGACGTCAAGTTCGGCATGTTCATTGACTACGGCTTGTACTCCGTCGCCGGCTACGCTCCCAAGTTGGAGTCGGGAGCCATGTATCCCGATTGGTATCTCTACAACATGTATCACTCCCCCGATGTTGTGAAATACCACAAAGCCACCTGGGGAAATGACTTCCAGCGCGACGACTTTATTCCGCTCTTCAAGGCGGAACATTTCGACCCCGAGGACATCGCCAAGATCGCCGCGGACGCCGGAATGCGCTACGTTATTCCTTTTTGCAAACATCACGACGGTTTCTGCCTGTGGCCCAGCAGCTTTACCAGGCGCAACGTCATGGATATGGGCCCCAAACGAGACTTGATCGGCCCGCTAAACGAAGCCTGCAAAAAACGTGGACTAAAATTCGGGTTCTACTTCTCGCTGGAAGAATGGGAGTATCCCATCATCCAGGACGGCAAGAAGATGGTTCGTATCTGGACCACCGAGGACGATCCGGCAAGCGAGATCATCCCCTTCGACGAGAAAGCCATGGCGGGTAAAATCGCTGGCAAGCTGCCCGTGCAAGACTTCGTCAACGACTACATCATTCCTCAGGCCAACGAATTCATTGATCGCTACGATCCCGATATCCTCTGGTTTGACGGCGACTGGACCACTTTCGTCGAACACTTGGGTTCCCGCCAGATCGCCAGCCATTTCTACAACCACGCCATGGGCCGGAAACAGGTGGCCTGCAACGATCGCCTCGGCCGCTACATGCGCTTCAACTCCGGCGACTTCTTCACCAGCGAGTACGGCGCCAAAATGACAGACCGTCTGGGACTCCTTCACTACTGGGAAGAAAACCGCGGCATCAGCCAGTCATTCGGTTACAACTGGCAGGACACCGAAAAAAATGTAATCAGCACCGAGGATCTCGTCGACATGCTGGTTCGAATCGTGAGTGAAAATGGAAACCTGTTGCTCATCGTTAACCTTGATGGCAAAGGCGCCATGCCTGATTACATTCGCACCAGGCTCTACGACGTTGGCCGCTGGCTGAAAGTAAATGGTGAAGCCATCTACGATTCCCGGCCGTGGCTCGTTGCCAGCCAGGGCGATCACCTCCGTTTTACCCAGAGCAAAGATGGCAGGCACCTGTACGCAATTTATAAGGGCTGGCCCGAAAAAGAAGTAGAGCTCCATGATATGTGGCTGGATACTTCCTCGAAAATCGAACTGCTCGGCGCCAACCAATCTCTCCCCTGGAAAAATGTCCCCGAAGGCAAATATGGCCGCGGAGGAAAGGTAGTGGTGGAGATTCCGGAATCTTTAAAAAGCACATTCCAATCCGCGCCTGCGGTAACTCTCAAAATTGAAATCTCAGACTAAACTGGGTGCCCCGTCCTCGTAGTTCGAGGGCGGGTCTTGGGTCTCTCCTCGCTTTAAACTCAAAACTCATAACTACTTAGAACTTTACACGCACGCGCCGGGTACCGGTTTTGTACCTGGGTCTTGGGGTATTCTTCTCTGAAACTTACAACTGAAAACTTACAACTAAAAACTTTTTTGGGTGCCCCAGGTACCGGTTTTGTACCTGGGTCTTGGGGTATTCTTCTCTGAAACTTGCAACTGAAAACTTACAACTAAAAACTTTTTTGGGTGCCCCAGGTACCGGTTTTGTACCTGGGTCTTAGGGTATTCTTCTCTGAAACTTATAACTGAAAACTTAAAACTAAAAACTTTTCTGGATGCCGGGTCCCCCGTCCTCGTAGTTCGAGGGCGGGTCCTGGGTTCTCCTTCAATCGAACTTACCACCGAAAACCGAGGACTTGAGACACTACTACGGCTGGCAGATTATAGTGACACCATCGCTGTGTAGCGCCGCCATCTTGGCGGCGATTTCCCTTACCGGCAAGTTGCCGGCGGTACCTGTGAGACGTAACCATATTTGGTGACACTCAAAAGCTGGGCAGCGCACCACCACACTGGGCGCACCGCCCTCGATTTCAGAAGGTGGGTCTTGGGGTATTCTTCTCTTAAACTTACAACTGAAAACTGAATACTTAGAACTTTGCAGACCTGCTACCATTGCCCACCAGAAAGGACCACCCATGCGCTGGTACCACTATCTTTCGTACTTCTTCGGGGGAATGTTCCTCGCGAATGCCTTGCCCCATCTCGGCAACGGCGTCTCCGGCCATGCCTTCCAGAGTCCCCTCGCATCACCGCCCGGGGTAGGCTTGTCCTCCTCCACGGTCAATGTCCTCTGGGGCCTCTTCAACCTTGCCGTAGGCTACCTGCTAGTCTGCCGCGTCGGCACCTTCAATCTGCGCAAGACCCAGCACGTGCTCGTCCTCGGCGCGGGCATCCTGGTGATGTCGCTAATGCTCGCCCGCGTATTCGGCCGTCTCCACGGCGGCCTGTGAGTCAGGCCGATCAACGTTAGCGCCGCCGCACTCCGACCGTACCTATGTCACCCATTCTTATTACTTGCCCAACCTAGAAAGAAATGTCGGCGGGTAGCGCACGTATAATGTTAAAGACAATTTCGAGTGGCCTACCCTTGCGGGCTTTGCAAGGGTGGGTCCGCTCTCTTCCCTTTTCCTCAAAGTACCAGTTTCGAAACTAGTACCCACTAAATAATAGTAGACAAACGGTAAATAATATGCTAAACTCCCTTCGTCATGCTGAGGGGACGCGGCTCTTGTGCCATTTCGGAACGCCCCACCCCCTCATCCACACTGAAAACTCCCCTAAGTCTAACTATTCCCGTACATCCGGGACACTCATCCGTAACTCCTATCATTCCCGTACATACGCAAAAACAGGGGGGGTACCCCCCTGCCCAGAGCCGCGAGGGGCCTCCTCTAACATGACCAACCGTTCCATTTCGGAATTATCCCCGTGCATCTTAACTGCGCCATCGAACAAAATTGTCGGACCGCCGACATTTTCCGCCGCACCGCCTTCTTTTCTGTTTCTTCTTTTCCTCTGTGCCCTCTGTGTTCCCATCTCTGTGTTACCGTCCCTCTCTCTTTCTCTTTGGCTGTGGACCGTAAACTGTCCACTGTCAACCGTTAGCTGTGAGCTGCCTTTTTCCGCACTCCCATTCCATATTCGTCTTTTCTTCGCCAAGACGCTCCGCCAATCCCTTTTAGAATCAACACTTCCAAAACTGCGTGAAAACAAACGGCTTTATCCCCCTCTGGAATCAACACTTTCAAAAAACAGGGGGAAGGGGTACCTCCCGCAAAACGCCTTCTCCTGCATCTCTTTTGTTTCTCCCGTATGTTATCTATATGTTAAACGATATCAGTAATGATACTGTCGGCGCGCCGACAGTTTTCAGCCGCGCAGCTCCAACTCTCCAATTCCCTCCTCTTCTCTTCAACTTAAAACTGACAACTGAGAACCTAGAACTTTCCAATAATGATACTGTCGGCGCGCCGACAGTTTTGAACTTTGTCTCTCCTCTCCGTTCCCTCCCTCTTCTCCTAAACTTAAAACTGAAAACTGAGAACTTAGAACTTTCCCACCCTCCTGAGGTACCATAGTGGCTTCCTAACCATGGCCAATCCCGTTCTGCAGGTGGAAAACCTCGTAAAGCGCTACGGCGAAGTGGAAGCCGTCCGCGGCGTCAGTTTCAGCGTGGATGAAGGCGAAGTCTTCGGGCTGCTGGGCCCGAACGGCGCCGGTAAGACCAGCACCATCGAAGTGCTGGAAGGACTGCGCGTAGCCGATGGCGGCAGCGCGACAGTCTGCGGCTTGGATCCCCAGAAAAACCCCAACGAATTGAAGAATGAAATTGGTGCAACGTTGCAGGCCACTTCCCTCCCCGACAAATTGCGCGTCAGCGAAGCCATCCGCCTGTTTGCCAGCTTCTACAAGCGACGGCGCAACACCGACGAGTTGCTGAAGCGCTTCGGCCTTGAAGAAAAACGGCATGCGTTTTACAACCAGCTTTCTGGCGGCCAGAAACAGCGGCTCGCTCTGGCCATGGCCTTAATCAATGATCCGCGCGTGCTGTTTCTGGACGAACCCACCGCTGGTTTGGACCCGCAAGTGCGTCGAGAAATCTACGGCATCATTGAAGAATTGAAGCGCGAGAAGAAAACCATCGTCCTGACAACGCACTACATTGAAGAAGCAGAGAAGCTCTGCGATCGCGTGGCCATCATTGACCACGGCAAATTGATTGCCTCCGGCACACCGCGCGAATTGAAGCAGCGCTCGGGAGACACCACGCGCCTGGAAGTCCGCCTGGCCAAACCCGCGGCACCGGAATCGCTAAAACAGCTCGAAGGGGTTGCCGACGCCTTGGAAGTGGACGGTGCCTACGTGCTGCACTGCCAGCGCACGGCCCCGGCGATTGTGTCGCTGGTGAAATATCTGGAAGCGCAGAACAACGAACTGGTGAGTCTGGAAATTGCCACTCCTTCGCTGGAAGACGTATTCATCGAGCTGACCGGAAGGAGGTTGCGCGATTGAGAACCATCCTCACGCTTGCCGGCATACGCATTCGCATCACGCTGCGCAATAAGACATTTTTGTTTTTCAGCCTGATTATGCCGTTGGCGATTTTCTTTCTTTACGGCAGCGTTTTTGCCAAAGGCAAGCCGGAAGCCGTCGCCTACCTCATGGGCCCGATTCTCTCCTTTACCGTGATGGGAACTTTCTGGGGCTTAAGCATGCAGTTGGTCACTTGGCGCGAGCAGGGCATCCTGCGCCGGTTTCGCCTCGCGCCCATCGCCCCGTTCAGCATGATCATGTCAAGTATTCTGGCGAACTACTTGCTGATTTTGCCGACGGTCATCTTTGAGCTGCTGCTCGCCCGCTTCATCTATCACGTCACCGCGTTCGGCAATCTCATCACCATTTTCGTGCTTGTGATTCTGGGCATCACCGCATTTGGTGCCATGGGCCTGGTCATCGCCAGCGTGACCAACACCATGCAGGAAACCCAGATTATTAACCAACTCCTCTGGTTTGCTTTGATTTTCCTTTCCGGAGCGACCGTCCCCCTTGCTGACCTTCCGCATGCGGTTCAGCGCATCGGTCTATTCCTGCCTGCTACCTATTTCGTCTATGGTTTGCAGCGTGCGATGCTTGCCGACGCTCACTGGTATAGTCTCGGCACCGTGGTGGTTTCTTTGGTTGCGTGGGCAGTTTTAGCCGCCTTCATCTCATCCCAGCTTTTCCGCTGGGAACCGGAAGCCAAGCTACCGCGCAATGCAAAGCTCTGGGCGGTAGCCACGATTTTGCCGTTCGTGCTCCTGGGCATTTGGGAAAATCACAACGGAAAACTCCTTTCGACCGCCGCGTATATGCTGCAAGGCAGACCCACGCAAAACGCGCCACCCGCGGACAAACGCTAGTTTTGCCAAATTGGCCGCAGCGCGAAAAAAGACCACGCCAAAATGGTCGCGATTTCCCCTCCACAACGCGGGCCTTTTCATTGACGCTCTCCGAACCGTGGCTTATTCTCAACTTGCGAGCTGGTGATTTCGATTCAGTCAGGGAGGCACGCCATGCCGGTACAGAAGACGGACAAGATTTGGCACAACGGAAAATGGATTAACTGGGACGACGCCAAGATTCACGTTCTTTCCCACGTTGTCAGCTACGGTTCCGCCGTCTTTGATGGCCTGCGCTGCTATGCCACGAAACAAGGCCCGGCGTTTTTCCGCCTGCACGAACACATGCAGCGGCTGATTAACTCCGCCAAGATTTATCGCATGGAATTCCCCTACACCGCCGAGGAGCTATCAAACGTCGCCATCGAATTGGTAAGGCAGAACAAGCTGGATGCGTGTTACGTGCGGCCCATCGTGCTGCGCGGCTACGGCGAAGTCGGCGTGAACCCGCTGCACTCGGTCGTGGAAGTATACATGGCGTGCTGGCGCTGGGGCGCTTACCTCGGCCCCGAAGCCCTCGCCAAGGGCGTGGATGTTTGCGTCAGTTCCTGGACGCGCATGGCCCCCAATACGCTGCCGGCCATGTCCAAGGCCGCGTGCAATTACATGAACTCGCAGCTCATCCACATGGAAGCCGAACTCAACGGCTTTGCCGAGGGCATCGCGCTCGACGCCAGCGGCCACGTAAGCGAAGGTTCCGGCATGAATATTTTCCTGGTGATGGACGGAGCGCTGGTCACGCCGCCAGTGGCTGCCAGCATTCTTCCCGGAATCACGCGCGATTCCATCATCAAGCTCGCCGGCGATCTGAATATTCCGGTGAAGGAAGCGAACATCCCGCGCGAGATGCTGTACATTGCCGACGAAGTTTTCTTTGTTGGCACGGCCGCGGAAGTCACGCCGCTTCGCTCGATCGACCGCATCACCATCGGCAAGGGAGTCGCTGGCCCCGTCACGCTGCGCATCCAGGAAGAATTCTTTGCCGTGACCAGTGGACGCAGGGCTGACCGGCATAATTGGCTTACGCCGGTGAACGCGCCGGTAGCGGCGACGCGCTAACTCATTGCCTAAAATCAGTTGCTCTTGCCGATCGGGGCGCAGCGCTGCTGTGCTCCCAGATAAACTTTGCCTCATCCTTTCTGGCGCGGGCTCTGCTTTCCAGCTAAAATCGTTTCCATCGCGTTGCACTCAAGGCTGTTCCCCGGAGGACGTGCGATGTACAACCTCGTGCAAAAATTGACTGCGGAATTCCTTGGAACGTTTGCGCTGATCTTCTTTGGCGCCGGTGCGGTTTGCGTCGATTGGCACTTGCGAGCCACAGGCGGACTGGGCTTGCCAGCCATTGCGCTGGCGCATGGATTGGCGTTCGCCATCATGGTTTCGGCGCTCGGACATATTTCCGGCGGGCACTTCAATCCCGCGATTACCATCGGCTTCTGGGTGACCAAACGGCTTTCCACTCTGGATACGCTGGCCTACTGGGGCGCGCAGTTGCTCGGCGCCATTGCCGCTGCATTCCTTCTGAAGGTGATCATCCCGGATGAAACCTGGCGCAATGTGGCCCTCGGCACCCCGGAACTGATGCGGGACTTCCCCACGTGGGCCGCGCTGGCGCTGGAAGCCATCACCACGTTCTTTCTGGTGCTGGTGGTGTTTGCAACGGCGGTGGACGAGCGCGGAACGTTCCGCGCGATTGGCGGATTTGGCATCGGCCTTACGATTACGCTGGGAATGCTTGTCGCGTGGCCCTTCACCGGCGGCGCTATGAATCCCGCCCGCGCATTTGGCCCAGCACTGGCTTCACACCACTGGCTGAATCAGGGAACGTACTGGGTGGGGCCATTGGGTGGCGGATTTGTGGCGGGCCTCTTGTACGACACGTTGTTCTTACGAAAAAACAATGCGTAGGTTCAACCTGCGAGTTTCTGTTCGGCCCGGACGTCATCCAGCAAACACCGCATAAACGTATGCCTGCCGAACAGGGCAGGAAGCCAGCGCTCGAACGGCTGCTGGAAGGTCTGTCGCAATTTTCGCAACAGCGTCGCCGCAGGTAATTCCCATCGCGAGATAATCTGAAATCCGTAACGTCTGAAGTATTCTGGTTTCACTGTTGCCAGCCAGAGATCCTGAATCCCGGCCTCCCGAGCGGCCTGCATGCATGCCTGCATGAGTTGCTTGCCAATACCTTTTCCCTGGCACGCCGGCAAGACCGCGACCGCGTAAACCTCAGCAAGGCTTGCTGAGTCTCGATGCATGCCAGCGCATCCCACAATTCGTCCGGTTGCATCACGGGCAACGAAGAAATCCTTAATAGTTCGGACAATCGCCTCCGCTGATTCCTGAAACAAACCTCGGTCATCGCGGTTAGCCGCCAGCAAGGACGAGATCGCGACCCCATCGTCAGTCACAGCCGGTGTGATTGTAAGGACCTCATTCATGGGGATTCCAGACGTCGGCCAGATACCATCCTCCGCCCACATTTCAGTTCCTGCAAGATTGAGAAAGGTAGAAAGATATAAAGTGCAGACTTGCCATGAGAGTTGAGGGCTGGGCGTTTGGGGCGCAGGAGTCCTTCGCCTCCAATCGCAGAAGACGACACGGGCGAGAAGTCTGTACAACGATGCGGCGAAGCTTCCGCCTGTCCGGAGGCTCAGGTAACTAGACCGCAACGCCTTTCCCCGGCTGCCTTGTTGGTATTCGCGGCGAATGTTACGTTCGATGAGGAAACGCATTCCTGCGGGGTGTCTGCTATGGCCTTGAGTATTGACGATCTGCTTCGCCGAGCGGTGGAGAACAAATCCTCGGACTTGCACCTGAAGGTCGGCAACCATCCCTATCTCCGCGTCGACGGGCTGTTGACCCCGCTGACGGACGTGCCGCGCGTGACGCCGGAAGAGATGCTCTCGATGGCCTTCAGCATGATGACCAACCGGCAGAAACAAAAGTTCAAGGAAACGGCCGAGTTGGACATGGCGTACGGCGTGGCGGGATTGGGCCGGTTCCGTGTGAACGTGTTCCAGCAGCGCGGCAACGTCGGGATGGTCTTGCGCGTCATTCCCACCAAGATTCGCACCGTGGAAGAGCTGAATCTTCCGTCGGTGGTTACCAAGATTTGCGAAGAGCAGCGCGGCCTGGTGCTGGTGACGGGTACCACCGGTTCCGGTAAGTCCACCACGCTGGCGGCCATGATCGACCGCATCAACGCCAACCGCTCCGATCACATCATCACCATTGAAGACCCCATCGAGTTTCTGCACCGCGACAAGCGCAGCTTCATCAACCAGCGCGAGGTCGAAGTGGACACCGCGAACTTCTCGACGGCCTTGCGCGCCGGCTTGCGTCAGGACCCCGACGTGATTCTGGTCGGCGAAATGCGCGACCTGGAAACGATTTCCACGGCGCTGCTGGCCGCGGAAACGGGCCACCTGGTTTTCTCCACGTTGCACACCTTGGACGCCACGGAAACCATTCAGCGTATTATCGCCGTCTTCCCGCCGCCGGAGCAGAAACAGATTCGTTTGCAGATGGCCGCAACGTTGAAGGCTGTGATTTCCCAGCGCCTCGTGCGCCGCGCGGACGACAAAGGCCGCGTGCCTGCCGTGGAAGTCATGATCGCTACCGCCTACATCCGGGATTGCATCATCAATCCGGACAAGACCCGCCTGATCCACGATGCGATTGCCGCAGGCACTTCGCAGTACGGCATGCAGACGTTTGACCAATCACTCTTCGATCTTTACAGCAAGGAACTCATCACCCTGGACGAAGCGCTGATGCGCGCGTCCAACGCCGACGAATTCAAGCTGCGCATTCAGGGTATCCGTTCGGCCGCCGACGCCGCGCGCGAGGAAATGGCCTCGCAGATGGCGGACTTCGAGAGGTTCTCCCGCAAGTAATTTTCTCCAGAATCCATCAGCATCTAATCTTGCCCCTCGCGGGTTGAGGGTGTATTATCCGCGCGTTCTCGCCCATGCTTCTCAACCTATAACTTTCGCAGAACGAGGAGAACACCATGGATTGTTGTCATTTGATTCCAGGACGCCGGGGCTTTCTGAAACTTGCGGCGACGCTGCCAGCCGCGGTAGCGGGACTCAGCCTCTTGGCTGAACCGTCGTATTCCGAAGAAGCAGAATTGTTCATTGTTGGGCCGAAGAAGGGCTATTCACCGCAGATTGGGACGCTGGTCTCCATGATGGCGTTCATGCGCTGGCAGGTGCTCAACTCGGTCAAAGGTATGTCCACTAAGGATTTGGACTTTCTGCTGGACGAGAAAGCCAACCGTATCGGGGCGCTGTTGCTGCACCTGGTGGCAGTGGAGAAATTCTATCAGCTGAATACTTTCGATGGATTGGGAGAAGCCAAGATTCCGGAAGCCTGGAAGGAAGAATGGGGGCCAGCGATGGAATTGGGCGATCCGGGGCGCAAGAAGATCCAAGGGAACAATCTGGACTATTACCTGAACAATCTGAATGAAACGCGCGAAAAGACCCTGGCGGAGTTCCGCAAGCGCGATGATGCATGGCTACTGTCGGTGGACAAGACCTGGGGCTGGGGACCGACCGACAACTATTGCAAATGGTTTCACGTGACCGAGCACGAAGCCAATCACAACGGGCAAATCAAAATGCTCAAAACCCGCATTCCGGGGGCGAAGCCAGCGTCGGAGTAATCTGGACCGCACGCCAAAAAAAGACGAGCTCACCGCGCGTCCGCAGTGAGCTCGGGGCAAGGCGAAAACCCGCTTCAGTTATAGTGCGCTGCATTCTTTTCCGCGAAGGACTTGAATTCCTCCGGCAGTTCTTCGAGCACAAAGATCGAACCGGTGGGGCAAACCGGGACGCAAGCGCCGCAATCAATGCATTCCCCCGGATTCACGTACAACTGAGGGGTGGTAGCAAAGTCCGCTTCATCCTTGGTGGGATGAATGCAATTGACGGGGCAAGTCTCGATACAGTGTTCGTCTTTCGTGCAGGTGTCGGTAATGACGTAGGCCATGGTGCGTGATCTCCCAAAATGTTGAGGTGCAATTCAGGTGCCAAGGAGGCACATTGGCAAAGCGCTGTGTTTTCAATCAGTCCGCAAAGAAAAGTGTAAACTCGGACCAATTTGGGGTGGGTGATCTGGCGCACGTTGCGTTGGTTACCTAACCACGCGTCGTGTTTCGTGACTCGGGAGCCGTGACTCGTGGAACCCCAAGAGTGGTAAGAAAAAAGGACTTACACGCGGACCAAATAGCGTGCAGCTAGAAATGGCTTGGCCAAGTTTATCGTCGCCCCACGCGAAGATTTGAAAGATTTGCGGCAAAGATAGGGTCCTTGCTCTCCGCAGCACAAGGGAACTCTTGTTTGAACCTGCGGTTGCTTCTATGCTCATCGTGTGTTTGGGAAACCGCGCCAACTCGAGACGGAAGCGCAGCTTTACGAAGCCGCAATCAAGATACTGATGCGGCGCGCGCATTCGGTGCATGAGATGAAGAAGGCGCTGGCGCGGCGCTGCGAAGACGAAAAACTGGTGAAAACCATCCTGGAACGGCTGAAGCGCCAAAACTTGCTGGACGACGAGCGCTATGCCAAGCAATTCACGCGGCATCGCACCGAATCGCGCAAACAGGGAGCGTTTCGCATCGCACGGGATTTGCGCACGCGGGGCGTGCCAGACCGTCACATTGAGGTGGCGCTGAAAACCGCGAGCGAAGAGACGGACCCCGCGGCGGTGATCCGGCAGCGTATCGAGAGAAAACTGCGCGCGTTCCGCGGCGAAATTGACCAGAGGAAGATCGCTTCCCTGTATCGGTCGTTGATTGCGGCGGGATTTCCTTCGGACCTCATCCGTAAGGAACTGCACCGGGTTACGCATGAGGAAGTGCCGGAAGTGGAAGAGAACGAGGAACTGAGTTGACGCGCTATCGCGCGGAGCCCCGAGGGCGAAGCTGATCGCTTCAGGGTCTGGAAACCGGAATCCGGATTGCAGCAACAGAGAGCCGCTGGATGTGCTTTCTTAGTGAATGGGTTCGTTTTGGGAGAACTTTGCGTCGTTCAACAGGGCTTCGGCCATCCCTTTCTTGTGCAACTCCAAAGCCCAATCCACTGTTGTTTTGATGTAGGAGTTCATTGCCTTAGCACTGTCGTTTTCATGTTCGTTGCCAGACGTTTCGTCAATCTTCGGGTAACCTTCATTCAGGTCTTCCCAGCCGTTGAAGTTTTCCGATAGGCACGCTCCGAATACGCCTTCCTGATTGAAGCCGTAGCCCGCGATCTTCATTCCCTTCAGGGATTCCGTGGCGAGACGCTTCAGCGCCGGGTCGGGGTAGACATTGACGGCCAAGCGCGATCGGGTAATTCCTTTGCCGAGAATTCGGATGGAAATAGTGACAATTGCTTCAGTATAGGGTTCTCCTTCGCCGGCGAAGTCTTGCGCGGAGAGGAGCTTCTTGGCTTTTCTCGGCTTCGGCATGTGTTATGTCCTCGATCGTGAATTGGTCTTTGCACTTCTGATCGCCCGATTGAATATAGAAAGTCCTGAGGTCATTCTACCGCAGTGGAAGAGGCGGAGACGCTGGCCGCTCAGCAAGCGCGATTGCCGGGTGGTTGGAGGCTCTGCGATAATTGGATGTTCCGGGTACACATAGAGACGAGGCAGACGTGACGGAGAACACGAGCAAGAAACCCAGCGGCAACGAAATCCGCGAGAAATTCCTGCAGTTTTTCGAGAGCAAAGGGCACCGGCGCGTGCGTTCGTCATCGCTTGTGCCGCATGGCGACCCCACGCTGTTGTTCACGAACGCGGGGATGAATCAGTTCAAGGATGTTTTCCTGGGACTCGAGAAGCGGGACTACACGCGGGCGACGACGGCGCAGAAATGCGTGCGCGCTGGCGGCAAGCACAACGATCTGGAAAATGTGGGCTTCACGAAGCGCCATCACACCTTCTTTGAAATGATGGGTAATTTTTCGTTTGGGGATTACTTCAAGAAAGATGCCATTGCGTACGCCTGGGAGCTGGTTACTTCGCCGGAGTGGTATGGGATTCCAAAGGACAAGTTGTACGTGACGATATTTGGCGGGGCGGAAGTGGCGCCGGGCACCACGTTGGGCGTGGATGAAGAGGCGCGAAAATACTGGCTGGAGCAGCACGTTCCCGCGGACCGGATTTTTGCGATTCCCGGATTGAAAGATAATTTCTGGGCCATGGGAGATACGGGGCCGTGCGGGCCGTGCAGCGAATTGCACTATGACATGGGATCGGAGGCTTCCGATGAGGGACATACGGATTGCAAGTTTCCCTGCGATTGCGGGCGGTATGTGGAAATTTGGAATCTGGTGTTCATGCAGTTCAATCGTTTCTCCCAGTGCGAGAGGAGCGGTCGTCAACATTCGCCAGAGCAAATGGAAGCAGCACAAAACGAAGGCAAGTCCGTGTATGAATATTGCGGCTGTCTTCGTGTAGAGCCCCTGCCCAAGCCCTGCGTCGACACTGGAATGGGGCTGGAGCGGGTTGCCGCGGTGCTTCAAGGTGTTATAAGTAATTATCACACCGACCTATTCGAGCCGCTCCTCCGCTCTGCCGGTGAGCTAACAAACACGAAATTGGCTCAATTGTTCTGGCCTAAGGAGGGCAAAACCTCTCTCGCGACACTGCAAGAGTCGGAATACGGAGAAGTGGCGTCGCTCCAGGTTATTGCGGATCATTCGCGAGCGGCAACCTTCCTTATCGCAGACGATGTACTCCCGACGAATGACGGCCGCGGTTACGTTCTTCGGAAGATTTTGCGGCGCGCAATTCAGCACGGCCGACTCCTCGGGAGAAAGACCCCGTTCCTCTCTGAGTTGGTTAATGTCGTACGTGACGTGATGGGGATGGCTTACCCCGAATTAACAGAGAAGGCCCCCACAATCGCGCGTGCGATTTCCGCGGAGGAGGAGCGGTTCTTGAGGACCCTTGATTCGGGAATGAAGAAGCTGGATGAGGCTCTATACCAGTCGGTTTTCGAAGCTTACCGGGCACACAAGAATGAACTCCTGGTATCGAGTCCAGCGGAATGCGAGGAGGCGGAAAGGCTCCTAACCGATTGGCAGGAGGAGAAAACGGGGGACGTTGTCCGTTACATCGCAAATTTGATCCATGATCGCCTGGGAATCCAAATCCCTTTCAAGGGATATAGAGCGTTTCAAGTCTATGACACGTACGGAGTGCCCAGAGATTTCATAGAGCAGAGTGTCCGCGACGTCGGACTGGTTATGGATACTTCTGAGTTCGAGAGCTTCATGCAGGAGCAGCGGACGCGGGCGCGGGCTTCCTGGAAAGGCACGCACAAAGAGGCCGCGAATCCGGCGTACGCGAAGCTGGCGGAGACGTTCAGGACCGAGCCGGATTTTTATTCCGCAACGACCACAAAGGATTGCCTGATTGAGGCGATTATCACCAAGAACGGCTCCGTTAGCGAACTGAAGCCTGGCGAATCGGGCGAAGTGGTGCTGGACCGCACGGCGATCTACGCCGAATCGGGCGGGCAGATGGCGGATACGGGCGCCTTCTATGACAGTTCGGAATCGCTGCAACTGGCCGAAGTCACGGGCGCGTTCTATCCCGTGGCGGGGCTTGTGGCGCACAAAGTGACGGCGAAGGAAACGCTGCATGTCGGCGACCACGTGACAGTGGTTGCGGACGCGGAGCGGCGCGAGCGGATCATGCGCAATCACAGCGGGACGCACCTGGTACATGCCGCGCTGCGCAACATCCTGGGCACGCACGTGAAGCAAGCTGGCTCGCTAAACGCGCCGGAGCGCTTGCGCTTCGATTTTTCGCATTTCGCGCCGGTCGGTCAGGAAGAGCTGCGCGACATCGAGCAACAGGTGAACGAGGAAATCCGCCTCAACACGCGGATCGAAACGGGTGTGATGGCGCTGGATGAGGCGCTGAACTCCGGCGCGCTGGCATTTTTTGGGGACAAGTATCCGGAAAGCAATGTGCGCGTGGTGACGATTCCCGATCCACGAGCCCCGCGGGGGTTCTACTCGAAAGAGTTGTGCGGCGGCACGCACGTGCACCGCATCGGCGACATCGGCGTGCTGAAGATTGTCAGCGAAGAGTCCGTGGCAGCGGGGGTACGGCGCATTGAGGCAGTCACCGGGATTGGTGCGCTGGAACATTACCAGCAGCAGGCAAACACGTTACGCGAATTGGCCGGGCGGCTGAACGTGGGTGAAGACTCCTTACTGTCGTCGGTGGAGAAACTGTCGCAAACGGCGCGCAACTTGGAGAAGGAATTGGGCGAAGAAAAACGCAAGCGTGCTCTTGCGCAATTTGACGATCTGGACGAGCTAATACGAAAGTCGCGCGAACAGGTCGCGACTGAAGCACTTGTAAAGGGTCAATCGGAAGTGCGTTTGGTCAAGAATGTGAAGCTTGTTCTAAGCCAAGTCGAAGATGTTGACCGACAGCAGCTTAGGGAGGTTGCTGATAAGGTCCGCCAGGAAATTCGAAGCGGCGTGGTAGTCCTGGCTTCCGTTGAGAACGGAAACATAGCCCTGATCGTCGGGGTCACAAAGGACCTTACGGCTAAAGTCCATGCTGGCAAGCTGATACAGGCGCTGGCCAGGCAAGTGGGGGGCTCCGGCGGGGGCCGTCCGGACCTGGCCGAGGCTGGCGGAAAAGACACATCAGCACTAAAAAATGCCCTCCGGACCGTACCCTCGTTGCTGGAACCGCTGCTATAATCCGGAGTAGCGCCAGAAGCGTGTCTCGCAAGTGACGCATTTCGCACCACTTGTTTGCAGACGATGCTTCACAGTTTGAATCCATTGCCGGCCCTCATGCAAATTTGAAGGGCCCGCAAACGAAAACGAATTGTTATAGCCATGCCTTCCCCTAGGCCAATTCGCCATTCACGGCATCCAATGAAAAGCACCACGGTCCTTGTGTTTTGCTTAACCCTGATTGTTCTGCTGGGAACAGCAGGCCAGAGCAGAGCGCAAATCACCACGGTGACGAACGACGATGGACGGCGACTGTTTGTGAATGCGGAGCCGCCGGTGCTGGTGAAATTGGCCCCTGTGAAACCGCCGCCGAGGATTTACTTGTCGGGCGAAGTTTCCTTCACGGGCCGGAGTCGTCCGGCGATGACAATTGACCGGGACGGCGTGGAAGCGCTGGTTCGTGAAGCAGCGGAACGGCATCGCGTGGACCCGGCGCTGGTGCGGGCAGTGATCGAGACCGAGTCGAACTGGAATGCAGGAGCAATGTCGCGGAAGGGCGCGGTAGGCCTGATGCAGTTGATTCCGACGACGGCGCAGCGTTTCGGGGCGAACGACGCGTTCAACCCGAAACAAAATGTGGATGCCGGGGTTCGATATCTGAAAACGTTGCTGGAGCGATACAACGGCAACCTGGACCTGGCCCTGGCAGCGTACAATGCGGGAGAAGGAGCGGTGGATCGGGCTCACGGCATTCCGTCATATCGGGAAACACGGAATTACGTGCAGAAAGTGCAGGATGCGTATTTCCGGCCGGGCTCGGGACGCCTCGAAAATGCGTTTGAACGGCCATACAGGATTCACCGCGAAGTGGACGCCAACGGGCGGGTTGTTTTCTCGAACGAATGAAATAGGGCGGAGTGGCTGGTTTGGGGGAAGCAAGAAACGGATGAGCCTGGGGCCAAAAAATTTCCACAAGGTTTTCGCCAGCGCTTCGCTGGGTTTTGTCCTGCTTGGCTGGGGCGTGATTCCCTGCCCTGCCGCCCCTCCGACAGCCAATACCAGCATCAAGCGAGAAGCGGCGAGCACTCAATATGCCAAGGCCGAAGAGCAGCGCGCGGCGCTGAATGCCAAAGCTCCGGAGAAGCGCACTCTAGCGGATTACAGGCTGGTGGCAGCGAGCTACCGGCGCGTCTACCTGATTACACCGCACGCTTCGGAAGTTCCGGATGCGCTGTTGGCCGTGGGCGAATTGAACACGGAGATGGGCGACCACTTTGGGCGTAGCTACTATCAGGCGGCGGTGGATTCCTACGGCTTCCTGATTCGCGAATATCCGGCCAGCAAATACGTGGAAGATGCCATGTTGCGCGTGGGGCAACTGCAAAAAGATCAACTGGGCGATCCCGCAGCGGCAACGAAGACTTTCCAGGATTTCCAGAAGAAATTCCCGCGCTCGGCGCACAAGCGGGAAGTTCAGGAAGCGCTGGCGGAACTGGCGCTGTTGCGGAATGCCGAGTCCGGCGATCTTTCGGTGAAAAATAAACCGCCGGCGAATCCTCCGGCACCGGTAGCAGTGGCGACGGCGAAGAGTGAAGCAGCCCCGCCAGCAACACGAAAATCAACGAGCGGCGGCGAAAGCGCGAAGTCCATGGAAGTGCCGCGGGTGCAGCACATTAAAACCAGCGTGACGCCAGACAGCACGGAAGTGACGATTGAGCTGGAAGATTCCGTGCAGTATATGTCCGGCAGAATTTCCAATCCAGACCGCATCTATTTCGACCTGCACGCCGCGCGGTTGAGCCCGGGTGTGGCCAGGGGCAATGTGAGTGTAAGCGGAAACCTGCTCAGCAAAGTCCGTGTCGCGCAGAACCAGAACGGCGTCGTGCGCGTGGTTCTGGATGTGAATGGCGTGCAGGATTACGCGGCTTCCTTGCTGAAAAAACCGACGCGTCTGGTGATTGAACTGTACAGCACAAGCCATCCGGAAAAGGTGGACACAGCCAAGGCTGGAGGAAACGCGAAACCGAGTCCGAAAGAAACTGCAAACGATTCTGGTTTGACAGAGGCGCACTCGGATAACGCAAGACCTGATGCTGACCACGCCGAGGTCCACAACTTTGCTCCCGTGAAGCCGGTGGCGACGACCGACGCGACTGAAATCTTATCGGCACCCCCGCTTTCGCCAGCGCCCAAGCCCGAACCCTCGAACGGCAAGCTAGTGCGGGCGAAGTCCGGCAAGAATGGCGCAAAGCCGGACCTAGTGCAGCCGGCAACGGCGCCCCAGCCAACGCGGGATGGGAATTCCACGCTGACACGCGCGCTGGGCCTCAAAATCGGGCGAATCGTGATTGACCCCGGTCATGGCGGGCACGACACCGGCACCATCGGTCCAACAGGTTTGATGGAGAAGGATTTGTGCCTGGATGTGGCGTTGCGGCTCGGAAAGATCATTCAGCAGAAATTGCCCGGGGCGGAGATTGTCTATACGCGCTCGGACGACACGTTCATTCCGCTGGAAGAGCGCACGCACATTGCCAACGAATCCAAGGCGGACTTATTTATCTCGATTCATGCCAATTCCAGTCCGGATCATGGGGCGCGAGGCGTGGAGACGTATTACCTGAACCTGAAAGGCTCGCCGGAGGCCATGGAAGTGGCGGCGAGGGAAAATGCAGTTTCTCAGGAAGGCGTTCACGAGTTGGAAGACTTAGTGAAACAAATTGCGCGCACCGAAAAGATTGACGAATCGAAAGAACTTGCCGAGGATGTGCAGGACTCGCTGGCAAAGCGGATGCAGAAGTCGGCCAAGCCGGTGAAGAATCGCGGCGTGCGCAAGGCCCCGTTTGTGGTGCTGATTGGGGCGGATATGCCATCCATCCTGACGGAGATTTCGTTCCTGAGCAATCCGTCGGATGAGCAGTTGCTGAAGAAGCCGGAGCACCGGCAGAAGGTAGCGGAGGGGCTGTATCAGGGCGTTGCCGCCTACCTGCAGAGCTTGAACAGCATGGCGGTAAACGTTTCTGGAAAGCCAAACCGGCCAGCGGTTATCCCCGCCGTGGAACAAACCAGGAACCAGAAGTAGCCCACTGGCGTCTAATGAAGAGGTTGTCATGCGGAGGTTAATCCACGCACTGATGTTGCTGGGCTTGCTCGCTTCGATGGGAGCTGCGGCGGAGCCTGCCTTGTTGCCGGACCACTTCGGCCCCTGGCAGGCGGAAGGCCCCGCACAGATACGGGCTGCGTCCACGCCAGGTGTATCAGTCGTGTTTAGAAATGTAGATCCCAGCGTTCAGCGGGAGGCTGGGCTTCTCGCGACGGAATCCCGGCACTACACCAGCGGCAGTGAAACACTTATGGTGACTGTTTGCCGATTCAAGGACTCGAGCGGCGCCTATCAGTTCTACACTGAAATGGTCACCCCAGAAATGAAAGCTGCAGGGCTTGGGGAAGAGTCGGCCTTCTCATCCGACAGCGGAGCAATTTTGGTAGGGAATCTAGTGGTAAATGTGGGCCCATCTCCCGGTACGCGGCCGGAAAGCTTGGCGGATTTGTTGCCCGTTCTTAAGGCGAATGCGGATAAGACGCCCTATCCACCATTGAGGACTTATCTGCCGGTGAAGTGGCGCGTTTTTGGCACGGAGAGATATGCCTTGGGACCCGTGGGATTTCGCGCTGCGATGAATTCGCTGGGGCTAAGTGCCTACGCTGACCTGGTCGACCACGTGGGATATAAGTTTGGTGCGGAAGCGATTCTGGCCAAATACCAAGGGGAATATGGCAGCGGAACACTTCTTCTGCTGGAATATCCCACGCCGCAACTGGCGGAACAGCACCTGCATCATTTGGAGGAAGTGTTGCCCGCTGCCAAGAAAGCCGGCGTGACAGTGGAGCGCAAGGCTTCCCTGCTCTCGTTGGTGTTCGAGCCGACCTCAGCGATGCACGCACAAGCGATCCGCGACGAAGTGAATTACGACACCGAAGTGACCTGGAACGAGCCCAGTCATACGGCGACGGACCCGCCGATGGTCACCATCATGGTGAAGATCTTTCTGTTCACTGGGTTGTTCATGGGAATTGCTACCGCGGTGGGAGTGGCCTTTGGCGGCATGCGCGTGATTATCAAGCGGCTGTTTCCCGGCAAAGTCTTTGACCGGCCACAAGATATTGAAGTCCTGCAACTGGGCCTAAGCGGCAAAAAGATCGATCCTTCCGACATGTATTAGAGTTCCCTTCCGAAACCCGGAAAACGCGAAGCTGCGTCTAAACGATGTGGTGTGTTTTCCGATACAGACTTGGTGCCGGTTGTCGTACCATATGGGGTTCCCACCACTATGTTCACACTTACCCTGCCTATGACGACCGCTGCACATGGAAGAACACCCACGCCTGGAGTGAGTGCGCTGGCGGTAATGCTACTGGTTTGCTCGCTTTCCGCGGGCTGCGGAAAAAAGTCCGGCGCTGAGAACGCGGCCGGCGGGGCGCCACCGGCGATGCCCGTCCAGGTGCAAGTGGTCGCCGCACAGAGTATTGCGGATGCAACGGAGTACCTGGCGATTCTGAAATCGCGCCACTCGGCGGTAATTAACCCGCAGGTGGAAGGGTACATCACAAAGATTTTTGTGAAATCGGGAGACCAGGTGAGGGCGGGAGATGCGCTGCTGCAGATTGACCCGCTGAAGCAGGAAGCCACCCTTAAGAGCCAGGATGCGGCACGAGCTTCGCAGGAAGCCACGCTGCGGCTGGCGAAGACAAACCTGGAGAGGGCAAAGAAGCTATTCGAGGCTGGGGTCATCAGCAAGATGGATTTTGACAACGCGCAGACGAACTATGACTCCGCGCTGGCGCAGTTGAAATCACTCGAGGAGCAGGTGCAACAGCAGAAGGTGGAGTTGCTCTACTACCGGGTGAGTGCGCCGATGGACGGCATCGTGGGCGACATTCCCGTGCGCGCCGGTGACCGCGTGACCGTCTCCACGCTACTGACGACGGTGGATGAACCGGGAGCGCTGGAGGCGTATTTGTATGTGCCGGCCTCGCGAGCGCGGGAGTTGCGCCTGGGCCTTCCGGTGAAGCTGCTGGACGAAAGTGGCGCGGTGCGCGCAGAAACGCAAGTCACCTTCATTTCCACGCAAGTCGATTCCGATACTCAGACCGTGCTGGCTAAGGCGGCAGTGGCCAATGCGAAGGCGAAGTTGCGCATCGCCCAGCAGGTGCGCGCAAGGATTACCTGGGGAGACCGGCAAGGGCCCGTGGTTCCCGTTTTAGCGGTGCAGCGGATTAACGGGCAGTTCTTTGCGTTTGTGGCGACAAAAGAAGAGAAGGGCACCGTGGCGCGCCAGCGACCAGTGAAACTGGGAGAAATCATTGGGAATGACTACCCCGTGCTGGAAGGCTTGAAGCCGGGTGACCACGTGATCGTGTCAGGCACGCAATTCCTGCAGGACGGAGCGCCAGTGACGGAGCAAATACAGGGTAGCGGCAAAGAGGCGGGCAGTAACGTGTCGCCCGGAGCAAAAGGCCGCTAGCTGCCCTGGAAATTCGTAACAATCAGTTTGATTAAGAAGAAAGGCGGAGCAGACCGTTGTTTGTCAATTTCTTCATCCGGCGCCCGGTGTTTGCGACGGTATGCGCTCTGCTGATTATTCTCGGGGGAGCCATCTCGCTTCCCAATCTTCCCGTTGCGCAATTCCCGAACCTGGCGCCCCCGCAAGTCGTCGTCAGCAGCAATTACATCGGGGCAAACGCGCAGGCCGTGGAATCCGCGGTGACCATCCCGCTGGAACAAGCCATTAACGGCAGTCCGGGGATGAAGTACATCACTTCCAGCAGCGGGAATGACGGCACCAGCCAGATCACCATAACCTTTGACGTTACGCGCGATGTGGACCTGGCATCGGTGGACGTGCAGAATCGCGTCAGCCAGGCGCTGGGCCGCCTGCCGAACGCCGTAAAAAATACCGGCATCATCATTACGAAACAGTCTTCCGGGTTTGTCTTTGGCGCGGGCGTATATTCGGAAACGGGGCAGTATGACAGCCTGTTCATGAGCAACTACCTGGATGTGTATGTGCGCGACGCCCTGAAGCGCGTGAAAGGCGTGGGCGACGTCTTCATTTTTGGCGAGCGCAAATACGCGATGCGTCTGTGGCTGGATCCGGCACGCCTGGCTCAGCGTGGCTTGACCGCCACAGATGTGGTGAACGCGCTGGAGGAGCAGAACGTGCTGGTTGCGGCGGGACAGGTGGGCCAGCCTCCGGCAGAAACTGGTCAAGCCTATCAGATCAGCGTGCGGGCTAGGGGTCGCCTGACGGAGCCGACCGAATTTGAAAACATCATCTTGAAGACGGGAACGGACGGCACGCTGGTGCGCCTGAAGGACGTTGGCCGCGCGGAACTGGGCGCGGAAGACTACGGCTCGCTGCTGCGCTACAACGGACACGACGCAGTGGGCATCGCCGTGACGCAATTGCCGGGGGCGAACGCGCTGGATGTGGACCGCGCCGCCAAGGATGAGCTTGCTGAACTTTCAAAGGGCTTCCCGCCGGGGTTGAAGTACGCGGTGGCTTTTGACACCACGACCGTAATTGGCGAATCCATTCGCGACGTGCTGATCACGCTGCTGGAGGCCATCTGCCTGGTTTTGTTGGTCATGTACCTGTTCCTCCAGGAATGGCGCAGCACGATTATTCCAGCGGTTACGATTCCCGTCTCGCTGATTGGCACTTTTGTCTTCGTGAAGTTGTTGGGATTTTCGATTAACACGCTGACACTATTTGGGATCACGCTGGCAACAGGGCTGGTGGTGGACGACGCGATTGTGGTGATTGAAAACGTCGAGCGCCACATTATGGAGGGCATCACGGAACCGCACAACGCCGCATTTGTGGCGATGAAAGAGGTGACCGGGGCCGTGATCGCCACATCATTGGTGCTCGTCTCCGTGTTCGTTCCCGTGGCCCTGTTCCCGGGGACAACCGGCATCCTGTTCCGGCAATTCGCGCTGACCATCGCGTTTTCCGTTTCCATCTCGGCCTTCAACGCGCTCACGCTCACTCCCTCGCTTTCCGCCATTTTCCTCGGACGCCATCGCGAAAGGGCACAAAACATTTTCTTCGTGGTGTTCAACAAGATCTTTGATGGTGGGTCGCGGCTCTACACCACGACGCTTCATCGCGTGCTAGAGCGGCGTTTTGTTTACCTCCTGGCATTCGCCGCAACCCTGGGGCTGGGTTTCTGGCTCTACCGGACGATTCCTCAAGGATTTCTTCCTGAAGATGACCAGGGCTACCTGATGATTGCCGTTCAGACGCCCCAGGGAGCTTCCTTGGAATACACGCGCGACGTCTGCGCCAAGGCGGAGGAATTGTTTTACCACGTGCCCGAAATTGACGGCGCATTCACCGTCGTCGGCTTCGGCTTTTCCGGAAATGCTCCCAATAAAGCCATGATCTTCGTGAACTTGAAACCCTTCCGCCAGCGTAAGGGAAAAGAGCACACGTCCTTTGCCATCTTAAACAAAGTCCGCGGCCCGTTGCTCGGCATTCCCGGCGGAATCATCGTGCCCTTCAATCCGCCCGCGGTACAAGGATTGGGAAACTTTGGCGGTTTCGCCTATCAACTGGAGGACCTGGGGCGCAATTCCCTGCAGACCATCGCCAACACCGCCAATCAACTGGTGGCGGAAGGCAACAAGAGCGGAAAGGTCACGGGACTTTTCACCAGTTTCACCGCCAACGACCCGCAATACCTGGTGCGGATTGACCGCGAAAAAGCCAAAAGCCTGCAGGTGCCCCTGAGCCAGATTACGGACGCGCTCCAGGTGTTCATGGGCTCGGTGTATGTGAACGATTTCGACTTCAACAATCGCTCGTATCGCGTTTACCTCCAGGCGGATCAGAAGTTTCGTTCAGACGCCAAAGACATTCGCACGTATTACCTGAAATCAAATACCGGCAAGATGGTTCCACTGGACAACGTCGTGCAAATCGAACAGACGGAGAATCCTCAGGTAATCTCGCACTTCAACCTGTTCCGTTCGGCGGAAATTGACGGGTCGGCGGCAGCGGGGCTTAGTTCTGGCGCAGGCATCGCGGCCATGAGCGATCTTTCAAGGAGAATACTTCCGCAAGGCATGAAGTTTGAATGGAGCGGGTTGTCGCTGGAGGAAATCGAATCGAGCGGAAAAGCGGTGATTTTGTTCGGGCTGGGGCTGATTTTTGTGTACCTGACGCTGGCCGCGCAGTACGAAAGCTACGTGTTGCCCTTCATCGTGTTGCTGGGCGTCCCGGGGGCGCTGCTGGGAGCACTTGGCGCCATGTGGACACGGGGCTTAACGAATGACGTGTACAGCCAGATCGGACTGGTGATGCTGATCGGCCTGGCCAGCAAGAATGCCATCCTGATCGTGGAATTCGCGGAACAGCTTCAGGAACAGGGCCTGTCCACGGTGGATGCAGCAGTGGAGGCGGCGCGGATAAGGCTGCGGCCTATTCTGATGACTTCCATGGCGTTCATTCTCGGCGTTGTGCCGCTGGTGATTGCGGAAGGCGCCGGGGCGGCCGGGCGCGTTTCCGTGGGCACAACAGTCTTTGGAGGCATGATCGCCGCAACAACGCTGAATTTGCTGTTTATTCCCTTGCTCTACGTGGTGGTTCGACTGATCGTGCCGCGGAAGAAAGCGCAGGAAGCCCCCGCCTGAGATTTGGTTCGCGCCGCGACGGAATGCTGATTCCCTGCGAATTATTTGGTGACTTTAAGAGTGGAACGGGCACCGACAGCAGAATGGCAATCGCGGCAGTAGCGGCTGGATTTCAGGTCAATCCACTCCACACCATGAGAAGGAGCCATTGCGCACTGGTAATCTTCGCAGTGCGAAAGATTGAGCGTGTGGCCAAGTTCGTGGACGGCCTCCTTCAGAAGGCGCTCGTGCTGCAGCCTGGGATCGGCCGGCAGTCCATAGAATTCCTGGCGGAGTCGGTGGGAAGAAATCACGGCGCACGTGCCGGGCAATTGGGCTTCTCCAAATACAAACGTGAGGATGGGGATGTAGAGATCCAATGGTGTGACCCCAAGAAGTCGCCACTTCGGCGGTGTATTCCGCTTCAGCATGGCCGCCAGGATTTCCGTGGAACAGTACTGCTGCCGGGTGAGATTGAAGGCGAAAGCCGGCTCCGGCTCCGGCGCGAGGATTTCGCAGGGGACTGCGAATTCACGCTCGAGTCCCGCGCGGAGCTCGAACAGCGTCTCCGCGGCGGCTGGGCCGAACGGGAGTAGCTGAATCAGGTTCACAGGGCGTCCGCAGTCACTCGTTTCCAACCATACTTCTTGAGTTTGTTGTGCAGCGTGACCCGGTCAATGTCGAGGACTTCGGCGGCGAGGGTCTGGTTGCCTTTGCAATCTTCGAGAACCGCCAGGATGTGGGCGCGCTCGATGTCTTCCAGTGTACGGGACTGATTTTCCGCGAGTGGCAAACGCAGGGCAAAGTCCTCCTCGCGGATTTCGGGCTCTTGCGCAACAACCATGGCACGCTCAACGGCGTTTTCCAATTCGCGGATATTGCCGGGCCACTGGTAGCGGTCCAGCAGGGCCATGGCCGCGGGCGAAACGCGGTTAATGCGCTTGTTCATCGAAGCGGAGAATTTGCGCACAAAATGGTCGACCAGGATCGGGATGTCGCCTTTGCGATCGCGCAGCGGCGGCAGTTGAATTTGGAAAACATTCAAACGATAGAAGAGGTCGGGGCGGAAGCGGCCTTCCTCGATGAGTTGCTCGAGTTTTTTGTTGGTAGCGGCGATGCAGCGGAAGTCCACGGGGATGGGATGGGTGCTGCCAACGCGGGTGATCTCGCGCTCCTGGAGAACGCGCAAGAGATCGGTCTGGGTCTTCAGGCTGATGTCGCCAATCTCGTCGAGAAAAATGGAGCCGCCCTCTGCCACTTCAAAGCTGCCTTTCTTGCGGTATTGCGCGCCAGTGAACGCGCCTTTTTCGTGGCCGAAAAGTTCGCTCTCCAGGAGCGTTTCCGCCAAAGCGCCACAATGGATCACCACCAGCGGATTGTAGTGGCGCGGGCTGGCTGCATGAATCGCGCGGGCACAGAGCTCTTTGCCGGTTCCACTTTCCCCGGTGATCAGCACAGTCGCGTCCGTGGGGCCAACCGTTTGAATCGCCTCAAAGACGCGAATCATCGCGGGGCTCTGCCCGACGATTTCCTGCGGGCGAACCACGGAGGCCACGGTTTCACGCAGGCGAACGTTTTCCTGCTCGGCACGCTTGTGGGAGAGGGCGTTGTGGACGCTGTGCGCGATGTCGTCCGGGTCGAAAGGCTTGGAGACGTAATCGTAGGCGCCATTCTTGAGGGCGGCGATGGCGGTCTCTACGCTGGCGTAGCCAGTCATAATGATTACGATCATTTCCGGGTCGATCTCGCGCATTCGCCGCTGCAGTTCGACGCCATCGGTGCCGGGCATCTTGATGTCAACGAGGGCCAGGTCAAAGCGCTTCGCGGCCATTTTGGTGAGGGCGTCCTGAGCACTTTCCGCCACGGTGACGTCGTAGCCCTCTTCGCGGAACCACTTGTCGAGAGAGTCTCGGACAATCAGTTCGTCATCGACTACCAGCAAATTCGCCTTCTTGGCCATGATCGCTGCTCCTCACCCCGCGACAACCGCGGGGCCATTGTTTAACACGACATTGGAATGCACGGGCAGTGTGATCGTAAAGGAAGTGCCACGCCCAGGCTCGGAAGCCACTGCGATCTTGCCGCCGTGACGATCCACGATGTTGCGGCTGATGGCCAGACCAAGGCCTAGGCCGCGCCCGTGTTCTTTGGTTGTAAAAAATGGTTCAAACATATTTGCCAGGACTTCGGGAGGCATGCCCACGCCGTCGTCCCGGACTTCAATCTGTATGCTGCTGGAGCCTGGCAGGAGATGAGACTCCAGCGTCAGGTTTCCACCATTCGGAAGCGCGTCGATGGCGTTCATGACGAGAGCCAGAATGACCTGTTCGATTTGGCCGGGATCGCAACGGACGTTTGGAAGATTCGCGGCAAGATCGAGGTGTAGTTCGATGTTCTTCAGCTCTAGCTGGTGCTGGACGAGGCGGACGCAACGATCGATGATAAGGTTCAGGTCGGCTGGCTCACTACTCAGGGAGGTGGGGCGCGCGAAAGTCATCAGATTTTTGACGATTTCCCCGCAGCGGCGGCTTTCCGTCTCGATGAGATCAAGCATTTCGACGTTTTCTTTCTGGGTTTCCTGTTGTGAGGGCACATCGCGAGAGAGGCGCTTCTTAAGCAATTTAGCGTAAGTCAGAATGCCCGCGAGCGGATTATTGATCTCGTGGGCGACGACGGCCGCGAGCTTCCCAATGGAAGCCATGCGCTCCACGCGCAACATCTCGTCCTGTGCACCCTTGAGCTGGCGCGTTTTTTCGTCAACGCGCGCTTCCAGAGTACGTGCCCAGGCATTGATCTCCTTATGGGCCTCTTGAAGCTGAGAACTCATCGTATTGAAGGAAGTGGCCAGGTCTTCCAGTTCGCCATGCGATGGGATCTTGATCTGATAGCCGAGGTCGCCCGAACCGATGCGTTTGGTTCCTTCCGTGAGCGCGGTGAGTGGCCCCTGAAGCATGCGGCGCACAAAGGCAACACACAGGAGGGCAACGCCGAAAACGGCCAGAATGGTATAGAGCAAAACCTGGCGCGTGGTTTCGGCAACGTTCTGCTCGCTGGTCGCCAGTGAGATGTTGGTATCGAGGACGCCGAGAACCTTCACTTCAGCGGGATGCGCATGGCATTCCGCATTGCTGCAGGCCGGAGCATTTTCAATGGGGTCGATAACGCCCAGGGCGCGCTCGCCATTGGGAAGCTTATACGTGCGGAAGTTCTGCTTGATGTCAGCAATGCGCAGAGCGTTCGCCGCCACGATGGCGTCGTGCGCCTTCATGTTCTGATCCACGTACTTGTACATCTCCGAAGTATCTGAGGAGAAGCTGATGCGGCCCTGATCGTTAATGATACGGATGCGGACCATTCCGGGCTCATCGGCCATTTCGGTGATGATGTGGTACAGGCCGTCGCGCTGATTGCGCAGCATGTAGTAAGAGGTGTTGCGCTTGATGACGCTGCTGGTGCGTGCCGCATCGGCGAGGGCATCCCGCTCCAGATGTTTGCGATGAAGCTGAATATTCAGGTAGCCCAGCACTCCGAAGACGAGGGCCATCGAAGAAACCAGTAGCAGCAGAAGCTTGGAACTGAGGCTCCCTGTGAAGCTCTTCCAAAGAAAAGCCAGGGCCGATCTATCCTCAGGATTCGACATGGGAAAGCTCCGGAAGTTTGCTCCCGGCAGTTTCTGGCTCGGCTACCGCCTGGCGAGACGGCGCGCTGTCGAAGATCGGCAGGTACTTCACCGCCAACGCGAAGATCAGGAACCCGGAAGCAACGATGGCCAAGGTGATGGAAATCTCCGTCCACTTCGGGAAATATTGCTGGCCCGCATAGCGTTCCATCCCGGTGATTGCGACATTCAAGCGGTTCGTCACGAATCCGAGCAAGCACAACACGGAGCTCAGATAGAGACCATCTGCGTCCTTGCGCACTTTGGGAATCAGCAGGAGACAGATCGGAGCGAACGAACAGAGCAGCATTTCGAGAACGAAGAGCGGTGTTTCGGGACTTCTCCACTGCAGGAGATGCAACGCACCACGGTGCAGCAGATCCTGAAATCGCACGACCGTGTACACGGCAAGGGCTACCAAAAGCGCTCGCCCCAACTGACGCAGAAGAGGCATTTCCAGTTGTTTACCAAAGTGCCTGGCGCTCATCGAGGACTCAAAGATTGTCATAGCCAGGCCCACGCAGAGCGCCGATAGGAAGAACAGAACCGGCAAGATCGGGGTGTACCAGAGCGGGTATAGCTTGTTCGGAACAATTAAATAAAGGCTTCCAAGAGAAGATTGATGCAGCGTCGAGAGCATCACGCCTGCGATGACCAGCGGAATGACGAGCATTTTCTGAAGGCGGAGGAGCTTGAAGAATCGCAACCGCTCGAACACAACGGACGAGAATTCCAGCGATAGTACGGTGGAATAGAGCGTGACGCACCAGGCCACCTCAAACATTACGGAGCGGGGATTCCACATGATCAGGGGATGCCAGATGCGGTAGCCGCGGCCAAGGTCGAACACCAGGGCCACAGTGACGAGTATGTATCCCAGGAAAGCGGTCAAGACCGTGGGCCGAATGATTGGTTTGAAATCATGGAGGTTGAAGATGTAGACGGCCGCGGTCAGGGTGAACCCGCCGGCGGCTAGCATTACGCCGCACATGACGTCAAAGCCGACCCACAGCCCCCAAGGGAACGCATCGCTGAGATTCGTGGAAGCCCCTAAGCCTCGAGTGAACCTCACCCATGTCGCATAAGCACCCACAATGAGGATCAAAACGAGCACGACCTGCCAGAAGGTGATCTTAGGCTTTCGCATATTCGTTCCCCCCTCCCGGCGTTCCACCTTTATCTCCCTGTTCCGCGCGAGCCACTTCATCCTTGCGATTCATAAGCCACCACAAGCCCCCAAGGGTTACGCCGCCAATGGCCACGAGATCCGGAAGGCGGGATAGAACACGATAGGTCAGCAAAGGCAGTGGTTCGCCGCCGAGGTCCGTTCTATAGCCGAACTCCTCAAAGGGAACACTGGAGAGCAGTAAAACCGAAGTTCCTCCGACTTCGTTCAGGCCGAATATGTGGTTGACGTAGTTTTCAGGATTTTTGGCCAGGCGGTCTTTGGCTTCAGAAATCAGGTCATCCCTGTTGCCAAACTTTGTCGCGCCCGTGGGGCACGCATCCGCACAGGCGGTTTGCAGTCCACGCGCCACGCGGTCAGAGCACATATCGCACTTTCGGACGAGGGGCAGCGGCTTGTCCCATTCGTACTTCGGAACCGAGAACGGACACGCCACCATGCAATAGCGGCAACCCATACAACGGGACGCATCGTAGGTGACTGGTCCCTCGGCCGTTTTGCGAAGTGCGGCGACGGGGCAGACCGAAGCACAGCTTGGATCCTGACAATTCATGCAAAGGCGACGCATGAATTTGTCATCACGGGTCAAAACCGCGGTCAATTTGTGTGCGGATTGCTTCTGCTCAGCCGCGATCTCGTCGTTGTAGGGGAGACCATTTCGCTCCGCGCAGCCTTTTTCGCAGAGCTTGCAACCGATGCACAAAGTCGCATCGTATAGGATGCCCTTGCTCATACGCACTCCCTGTGCCTAGCTAGGCCCTTGCACCCAGACTCGTGGAAAGTAACCAGGGGTGTTCGTTCCATCGCAGCGAGAGGGTCCAAAGACTGGCGTGGGGTCAACCGAACATCAGAGTCAGCCGACGGGATACGGTGTTCGTGAACTGTAGAAAAGTTCATCGGCGATGACCTCGTCAGAGATGAATCCCTCTGCGCAGTCGGTGACCCAAAATGAATATAGGCTCAAGGGGGCAAGATTCATGTGCGACCCGACACTAGGGGGAGTGACCAGCGTCACGCGGCTATATGGAGTATTTCAGCTGCTGATTTTGTTGACACAACAACCCCTTTACAAACGCCAAGGCCCCGATCCGCTTTCGACCAGGGCCTCGACTGGAGTTCATCAGGTTGTTGTCAGGTCAGAAAGAACTCGCGGGTGATTTCTGCCCACTTTTCCATGGGCATGTGCGCGGTCAGATCGTGAACAGCCGGGCCGCCGTCTTGTGCCACCACACCGGCGAGAGCTGGCATGCGAACTTGTAGTCGGCTGGCGGCATCCGCCATCCACCTGCGAGCCAAGCTACCGTTCAGAAGGTTGCGGAAGCTGACCTGCAGATCCGGGGAGATCACGGAGACGAACCAGCCCTCTCCATAGGGGTCCGTGTTGGCCAAGGAGGTATTGGATACCAAGGCTTCGTTGACGTTGGTGACTTCGCCTTCGACCGGTGAAACCAGGTCAGTGCGTTGGCCGTCGCGAATAATCGTAGCGAATTTTTGGCCTTGCCGCAGCCACTGGCCGCGCTTCGGAAGCACCAGGCCATCGAGTTTCCCGGCAAGCCGCGCGCCAAAATCATCGAGCCCGACGCGAACCAACGTGGGGCTTTCCTGCAACGCCCAAGTGTGGCCCGGGTGATAGCGCCGATTATCCGGCAGCTCAAAACCAGCGACAAAGCTGGGCAGCATGCGTGGCGAGACGCTCACTGCTTCTTCGCCCGCTTCCACTTTGTGCGTAACCTTCTTGCGATTCCTCAGGTAGTCAATCGTGAGGAAAATCGCGAACATTGCAACTACCAGAATGGGTGTCATGGCCCGCCTCCGGGATTCCTAGGGTTCCTTCTACCTCGCTTTCTATAAGGGCAACTGGTCTGCCAATGTGAGGGGAGTTCGAGCTATCACTGTAAGTTGCTCAAAAGAAAGGAGAACGGGGAACCGGGGTGGGACAAAGCACAATTACATGATGAGAAATGAGGCGCAAATCGTTGAATTTTGCAACGCATAAAATCGGTCTGGATTCTTGCTTACTGGCTAAACTACAGGAAATAAAGAACATAACCGCTGGAAACGACCTGAGGTGGAATGCAACAGCGAGTGATTGAGTTTTCAACAATGACCATTTTGCCCAGTCTTCCTCGGCAAGGTTGCACAAGGAACTCAGGCGGCGATTCGGAGAGCTTCACTCCTGGGCCGGGAATGAAGTGCTGACTTTGAAGACGCGCGTGAAACTTGACTGAGGTGCCGCCACTCCAAGTGGCACACACGCTGGCAGGCGCCGGGCACGAAACAATCCCTCTGCACACCTCTATCGAACTGGATGATTCACTTGGCGGGATACGCTTCCAGCGCCTGCTGAACCCCCGCTTCCACTTCTTGAACGGCGCGTTGCACGTTCTTGTCCATTGCCTCCACGACAGCACCCACACCCTTGCCGTTAACGGGTTCGTCGTGGCTGTAGGTGTACGTCCAGATGCTCTTTCCGGCTTTCAAGTCACGCAGCTCGGCATCGAAGCTGATTCGCGCAATCAGCGCATTACCTGACACTTCCTTGAAATCGTAAAGATGGCCGGTCAGGATGAAATCGCCGCTGACATCGCTACGCAAGGCGGTCACCATGCGAAATTGGCCGCTGGAGCGCAATTCGCGCACAAGAGCATACTGGAGCATTTCGGAGGGCGGCTCGCTCCAACGCTCGTTCATGTAGGTGCCCATCTGCCGCGAATCCGTGCCGTAGACGATGCGATCTTCCCGGTAAAGATGCGACGTCGTGAAGGAACGCACCAGGAGCGTGACGTTCAGAGACGGCATCTTTGCCTGGCCAACCGGGGGATAGGAGATTTCGTAGTACCGGATGGGTTTCGGCGAACCGCATCCAGTCAGCAGAATTGCAAGAGCCACCAGCGCGGGCAGAAACCGCGCCATGTACCTGGGTTGTTCCGGCGGAATGGCAATTGCCGGCCGTTGAGAATTGCGTGCGGTGTTTCTCATGGACGCGCTCCCGGTATGTGCTGACGTGGACTGCCGGAATGGATCAGCGAAGAAGGTTGAGTCTTGATGATTTCGGAGAACTCTCTCATGTTTTCCGTGATGTGGCGGAGGTTTTCAAGAATCTCATCGATGTTTTCGGAGTTGACGTCCATCGTCTGGTCGAGGCGCCTCGTAAGATCCGTAACACTGTTCAGTGATTCATGAAGTTTCGCAATCGAAGCGTGCACCTCTTCACGGTTTTCGCCGATCATGCCGTCCACATGCTTCAGCGTGTCATTGGCCTGATCGATTGTTTTGTGCAACTGATCGATCAGGGGCGTGATCTTTTCGCTGGCGGAGTTCACATTCTTCAGGGCTGACCGGACAACCGGGCGGTCCTCATTCAGCATTCCGTGAAGGTCGCTGAGACTGGCGGAAATGTTCTGGCGATTCTGGTCGTTCAGCAAATCGTTGACGCGGTTAATGGTGACATTCAGTTGCGTGATGCGGGAATTCAGGTTGGTGAGGAGTTCCTGGGCTTGCGGCGTCAGCTTATTGATCTGCTCCGCCACATCGTTGAAACCCAGATAAGGCGCTGAGGTCAACACGGCACCGGAAGGGGCGAGAGGCGATTTCGGATCTCCCGCCAGGATTTCCAGGTGATTGTCGCCCAAGGGGCTGTAGCTCAGAATCTTCACCTTGCTGTCGGTCTTTACGGGTATTTCTTTTTTCACACTAAAGGTCATGTCTATGAGCGAAGGATCGCTGGGGTCAATTTGCATTTTCTCGACGCGGCCGATTTTCTGGCCCCCGGCGTAGTGAACGGAAGCGCCCGGTTCCAGCCCCGCCGCATTAGGGAACTTGGCGTGGTATGTCTTCGCAGGGCCCTGGAACGCGCCACTGATGCCGAAGACGGTAATGATCAACAGTGCGGCGGCGACCAGCACAAAGAATCCGACAAAGGCCTGCTCGCGTGCTCCTCGCATCTCTACCTGCCCTTCCCCGAAGCCGGCCAGCCCTGTTTGGGCGGCTGCTCCGTCAACATCTGCAAATAATCCAGTTCCTGCGCCACGGCGGGTTCCGGGACACGGTCCATGAATTGGCGGACCCGGGGATGGGTGCTGTTCTGCATTTCCTTTACGGTACCCATCGCCACCACATCTCCTTTGTTAATCAGGACCATGCGGTCGGCGATCAGAAAGGCACTGGCCAATTCGTGCGTGACTACGATGATGGTCATGTGGAAAGCCTTTTTCAAATCCAGAATCAGCTGATCGATGCCGGCCGCAATGATGGGGTCGAGGCCCGCGGATGGTTCATCGAAGAAAAGGATTTCAGGATCCATGGCCAGGGCGCGAGCCACGGCGGCACGCTTCTTCATGCCACCGCTGAGCTGCGACGGCATGTACTGCTCATAGCCGGAAAGGCCGACCTGGTCGAGTTTAAGGCGGACCATGATCTCGATTGTGGAATCCTCGAGCTTGGTGTGCTCGGCCAGAGGGAGGGCAACGTTTTCGCCGACGGTCATCGAGCCGAAGAGAGCGCCGCCCTGAAAGGACATGCCGATTTTCTGGCGGATTTCGTCACGCTCTTTATCCGATATGGCGAAAAAGTTCTTACCGGCGATCCAGAGTTCGCCTGAGTCGGGTGTTTCGAGGCCGACGAGCGTGCGCAGCAACGTGCTCTTCCCGGAGCCCGAGCCACCAAGAATGACGAGAGTTTCGCCGCGCTGGACGTCGAAGGTGATGCCGTGCAGGATTTCCCGGCCGCTATAGCTGACACGGATGTCTCGCAGGGAAATCATCGGACCATCCAGTGAAACGCTGGGGCGAGTTGGGGCAGCGATTCCGGGCATACGTTTTAGTGCCCTCCCAGAAAGAAGAACAAAGTGGTGAACACCAGATCAACAAGGATCACCAGGAAAATGGAAACGACCACGGCGCGCGTCGTGGAACGGCCCACCTGCTCGGCGCCTCCGCCCGTTGACAGTCCCTCCAGGCAGCCCACCGCCGTGATGGTGACGCCGAACATGAAACTCTTGATGAGTCCGGTGAGAACGTCGCGCAGAAACAAGGCTTGCAGCGAAGCGCTGATATAGCGGGTCCAGGTGAAGTCCGCCTGTAGTACCCCGAACAGAGATCCCCCCATGATGCCCATGGAATTGGCCCAAATGGTGAGGCAAGGCAACATCAGAACCATTGCGATGAACTTCGGAGTGACCAGAAAGTGGACAGGATCAATAGCCATGGTCTCCAGCGCATCAATTTCTTCGGAGACTTTCATGGTGCCGATTTCGGCGGCAAATGCCGAACCTGAGCGCCCAATCACGACGATGGCGGTAATTAGCGGCCCCAATTCACGCGACATGGAAATGGCCACCGCGCTGGCGACAAAGTTCAATGCGCCGAAACGTTTAAGTTCGTAGGCGGCCTGCAACGCGAGAATCAAGCCGATGAAAAAGGTGATCAGAGAAAGGATCGGCAGAGCGCGCACGCCGGCTTCCATGGCCTGCTGGACGGCGCTCTGGAAACGCACTGGCTTGCCGAGAAACGGTCCAATGAAAGCGCTAAAGGCGGCGCGCCCCGCCAACGCGCTCAGCGCGCCGACATAGGAGAGAGTATTGAGGACGCTAGCGCCGACTTTTCGCGCAAATTCCACTGGGCCACTCTACCTTTGCGGGGAAACTCTTTCTTGCTGTCTAGGAAGCGAGCGCTTGCTCCTCGTCATCGTAGATCTCAAAGATCTTTTGCAAGCGCGAGAGCTGCATCACCTCGCGGACGGAGGTGCTCAGACCATACAGGATCAGCCGTGACCCCAGATCCCGGGAGGCTTTCAAGCCTTCCACAAGGGAGGCGATGCCGGAACTGTCGATATAGCGGACGTTCTTAAGATTGAGGAAGACCTTTGGCGTGCGCTTCTCCTTGATCTCGCCAAGCAGCGCCTTGCGCATCGCTGGCGAGTGCGCCAGATCGATATCACCCGAGAGGTCCAGAATCGTCCAACCTTTAATGGCACGAGCAACAATCTGCACAGTCTATTCTCCTTGCGGCGCAACGGCGGGGGCGGCCGGAGCCAGGTACTTCACCAGTCGAAGCTGATTCTTGCCCTTTTTCCGGCTGAATTCAACTTCGTCCATACTCTCCCTCATGAAATGAAGCCCCAACCCACCGGGGCGAACTTCGTCCAGCGGACGGCCCTTCATTTTCCTGGGATCAGCCGGTGCGCCGGAATCCTGCAAGATAATTTCCAGGCCAGTGGTACAAATATCGTCTTGAGTTTTGTGCAAGTGCCGGCAGGTTACTTCGATGGGCTGCCCCGTCTTGCCTTGATAGGCGTGGCGTATAACATTGGCAAGAGCCTCATCCACGGAACGAACGATGGCGCGTGACTCCTCTTCGGGAAAGTGGAGAAGCTCCGTGGCGCGTTCGACGGCGGCACGCACCAGTCCCAGTGCTTGCGGGTTGCTCTCCAGCTGCAGCTTGAGCAGCAACTCCGAATGGAAAGCGCATTTCCCGCAAGCCGCATCTTCGCCGTGTTTTCTACTTGTCCGTCCGCTGGGCACCTTGCCACCAAACCGAAGAACTAAACACCAGCCTTCCTGCTTTCTCAACCTGGACCGTATCGGGGACACACCCCCGGCGGTGAGACGATGCCATTTTATTCGTCTGCTGACAACCGAAAAATTTCGAGAACGGCTGCGCCTGGGCCGAGACGTCAATTGGGGCAAAACGGAGTGGTCAGGCGGTCTGAGCCAGCGGGGCGGCGGTGGGATGGATGCCCCAAACCAGGCGGCAATACTCGGCGATGGAACGGTCGGATGAGAAAGGTCCCATGCGCGCTACGTTGAGGATGGACATTCTGGACCATCCTTCCTGGTCCCGGAACGCTTCGGCTACCTGATCCTGGCAGTGGATATACGACTCATAGTCGGCGAACAGGAGATACGGGTCGTGATAAACCAGCGAATCGAGTAGGGGACGGAAGAGTTCGTGGTCGCCACGGGAAAACTGGCCGGAATACAACGCGTCGATCACGCTTCGCAATGCGGGGATGGTTTCATACAGGCGGCGTGGATTATAACCAGCGGCCCAAGTGGCGCGAACCTGTTCCACGGTTAGGCCGAACAGGAAGAAATTCTCCGGGTGCACAGCTTCGCGAATCTCCACGTTGGCGCCATCGAGCGTGGCGATCGTCAGCGCGCCGTTCATCGCGAACTTCATGTTGCCCGTGCCAGACGCTTCCGTGCCGGCCGTGGAAATCTGTTCACTGAGGTCGGCCCCCGGGTAGACCAACTGCCCGAAAGTCACGTCATAGCCCGGCAGGAACACCACCTTGAGCCGACCTTTCACTTCGGGATCCAGGTTGATAACCTCTGCGACCGAATTGATGAGCTTGATGATGAGCTTCGCCATGCGATAGCCGGGGGCAGCTTTTCCGCCAAAAATGAACGTGCGCGGCGTGATTTCCAGGTTGGGATTATTCTTCAGGCGCTGGTAAAGCGTCAGGATGTGGAGCACATTCAGATGCTGGCGCTTGTACTCGTGAATGCGCTTCACCTGAACGTCGAACATGGAGTCTGGATCGACGGAAATGCCAGTCTCTTTGAGGATGAAGTTAGTCAGGCGGGCCTTCACGGCGCGCTGCACTTTTCGCCATTCGCTCCGGAAAGCAGCGTCGTCGGCAAATGGTTCCAACCGCTGCAAATCATCCAAGTGATCAATCCAGGAGTCTCCAATCCTGCTGGTCATGAGTTCCGATTGTTCGGGATTGCTGACAGCGACCCAGCGTCGCGGGGTTACGCCGTTGGTCACGTTGACGATCTTATCCGGCCAGAGTTCATGGAAGTCGCGAAGCAGTTCCCTCTTCAGCAGCTCCGTGTGAATCTTGGCGACGCCGTTGATTTTGTGGCTGCCCACGCAGGCGAGATGCGCCATGCGGACATACTTTTCTCCGGTCTCGTCAATCAGGGACATGCGCGCCACCCGGGCCTCATCATTCGGAAAGCGCTGGCGCACTTCGGCCAAGAAACGCGCGTTAATCTCATAAATGATTTCAAGATGCCTGGGCAGGAGCGAAGCGAACAAAGGAAGCGACCAGCGCTCCAGCGCTTCCGGCAGGAGCGTGTGATTGGTGTAGCTGAATGTTTGCGAGGTGATGCTCCAAGCTTGTTCCCAGGTCATGCCATGTTCATCGATGAGCAAGCGCATCAATTCGGCAACGCCGATGGAGGGATGCGTATCGTTAAGCTGAACGGCCCATAGCTCGTGAAACTTCTCGAGCTTCTGCTTTCTGAACAGGTGCCTTCGGATCATGTCCTGAAGCGAGCATGAGGTGAAGAAATACTGCTGCTGCAGACGTAATTCCTTGCCGCGGAAATCCACGTCATTGGGATAGAGGACCTTGGTGATATTTTCGGCAAATACCTTTTCCGCGACCGCGCCCTCGTAGTCGCCGTCATTGAACCGCTCAAAATAAAAGGATTCGCGTGCTTCGGAGCGCCACAAACGCAAAATGTTGGCCATGCCGGAGCCATAACCCACGATGGGCGTGTCGTAAGGGATTCCCTTCACCACGATCTGCGGAATCCAGCGAACTCTGTAGTTGCCCTCGGCATCGGTCCAGTGCTCTGTTCGGCCATGGAATCCTACTTCAGCGGCGAGCCGCGTCCGGCGCAATTCCCACGGATTCCCGTTGCACAACCAATGATCCGTGTATTCCACCTGCCATCCATCCTGAATTTTCTGGTCAAAAATGCCGTACTCATAACGGATGCCGTAGCCGATCCCGGGAACGCTCAAAGTCGCCAGGGAGTCAAGAAAGCAGGCCGCCAGACGTCCTAAACCGCCGTTGCCGAGACCCGGTTCGGATTCCTGCTCGATGAGCGATTCCATGTCCAAGCCGAGTTCCTTGATGGCTTCGCGGAAAGGCGCGTCCAGCCCAAGATTCAGGAGATTGCAGGCCAGTTGCGGTCCCATCAGGAATTCGGCGGACAAATAGCTAACGGAACGAACGGCACTTTCCTTGTAGCTTTGAATTGTGTGCATGAAACGTGCCAAGATGCGGTCGCGGACCGTGTAGGCAAGGGCCATGTAGAAATCGGTGGGGGCAGCGTGATCAGTAGCCCGTCCTACGTCATAATAGAGATTGTCGAGGATGTCGCGCTTGAGCGTTTCCACGCTTGAACCGGTGCGGGCATCCTCGGTCTGCAGGTTTGCATTCGTGGGATTGCTGTCGGGCATGACGTTCCTCCCTAGCCGTCTACGAGATGAAAATCGCCGGCGACTCCACTTTCGCAGGAATTCCCTTCCCTCAGGATGGAGATTGACCGGGAACGATTCGAGTTGGCAGCCCTGGGGATACCTTCCAATAGACGCGGGGCTCGCCCGGCTGGTTTCGCTCCATGAGAGAAGAATCAAATAAGGACTGCATGATACTCCGCCTCGATGTGAAGGATGACATCTCTGGACCATGAATTCTGGGCTAAATTCTCTGGACGTGGCGAAGGGGTATTGGCGTTTCTGGGTGCGCGGTGGTATCAAAGTAGGGTTCTTGATGAGGGGGGAAAGCTAATGACACAACCACAGGCGGGTCCTAACGAATCGGGCAATAAACAGGAGATTTCACCCCTGGCCGGGCTTCCCGCCCCCAAAGAATTGCTGGTGAATCTCGCGCAACTCGAGCGCTGTTATTACGAGCGTAAACCGGATGTGAGCGATCCGCAGCAGCTCGTCAGCTTTGGCACCAGCGGCCACCGCGGCAGCTCGTTGAATGGCACCTTCACGGAAGCGCACATCCTCGCAATCACCCAGGCGATCTGCGAATACCGCCGCGCGCAAGGCATCGATGGGCCGCTCTTCATGGGCAAGGATACGCACGCACTTTCCGCTCCCGCGCAACGCACGGCGCTTGAGGTGCTGGCAGCAAATGGTGTGGAAACGATCATTCAGAAAGACGATGGCGTGACACCCACTCCTGTGATTTCCCATGCGATTCTGGTTTATAACCGCGGGCGTAAAGAGCACTTGGCAGACGGGATCGTGATCACGCCTTCTCACAATCCTCCGCGCGATGGAGGATTCAAGTACAACCCGCCGAACGGCGGCCCCGCGGACACGGACATCACAAAGTGGGTGGAGACGCGCGCGAATGAACTGCTGCGCGCTGGAAATACCGGTGTAAAGCGGATCGCTTATGCCAGCGCGTTCGCAGCGGCCACAACCCATCAGGATGATTATGTGCTGCCCTACGTAAAGGATCTTGGCAGCGTCATTGATATGGAAGCGATTCGCAAGGCCGACCTGAGATTGGGAGTGGACCCGCTGGGCGGGGCCGCGGAGCCCTATTGGGAGCCAATCAATTCCATTTACAAACTTGAGATAACGGTTGTGAACCCGAAGATCGACCCGACGTTTTCGTTCATGACGGTGGATCACGACGGCGAAATTCGCATGGATTGCTCCAGCCCGTATGCGATGGCGGGGTTGGTGAAGCTGAAGGACAAGTTTCGCGTGGCGTTTGGAAATGATCCCGACGCGGACCGGCACGGGATCGTGACGCCCTCAGCGGGCCTGATGAATCCGAATCATTATCTGGCGGTGGCCATCCAGTATTTACTGACGCACCGGCCAGGCTGGCCACACGGCGCGGCCGTGGGAAAAACTTTGGTGAGCAGCAGCATGATCGACAATGTGGTTCACAAGTTGGGCCGCAAATTGTCTGAGGTGCCGGTGGGTTTCAAGTGGTTTGCGCCGGGGCTATTCGATAGCTCCTACTGTTTTGGCGGCGAAGAAAGCGCCGGGGCTAGCTTTCTGCGGCGAGACGGCACGGTGTGGACCACCGACAAGGATGGTCCAATCATGGCTTTGCTGGCCGCGGAGATCACCGCGCGCACCGGAAAAGACCCCGACGAGCACTACCTCGCGATGACAACGGAATTTGGCACGCCGTTTTACACACGAATTGACGCAGCGGCCACGCCGGAAGAAAAAGCCAGGCTGCTAGAGCTTTCACCGGACGCCGTGAAGGATGCGATGCTGGCCGGTGAGCCGATCACCGCAAAACTAACGCGAGCCCCAGGGAATAACGCTGCCATCGGTGGGCTGAAGGTCACGGCCGCCCACGGTTGGTTCGCGGCTCGCCCTTCGGGGACCGAAAACATCTACAAAATTTATGCGGAAAGTTTCACCAGCCAGGCGCATTTGGACGAAATTGTAAGAGAAGCACAGGCCATGGTGAATCGGGCCTTGCAAAGCGCCTGAAAACAGCCTCCCCATTTGCAGCAAGATTCTCCTGACAGGTGTCGCGCGTTCCTTACGTTGCCTGCCCTCGGGGTGTGTCTTTCCCTGTTGCTTCTTCCGCCTCTCCTATGAGGAATAGCCGCTTAGCGGTGGAAGCCTGCGTGCTAGCCTGCGTCCTAAGCCGATGACCCTGGAGGCGCGCAATGGCCAACGCTGGCTCCTTTCCATCTGGCATCTATGATCCCGGGCAGATCGGTCTGTGCACTTCGCCCATTCGCACTCTTACCGCAGGCTCACCGTTGCGAATTGTGCTTCTCTGCCCACGGGGACCGCTCTACCGTCATCGCGGTGGAATCTGGAAGAAGACCATGCGCTATGCGCCGCTGACTCTGACCACGCTGGCCTCCCTTGTGCCACCTGAGATTCCCGCGGACGTGCGCATCATTGACGAAGGTGTGGACGAAATCGATCCCGACGTGATCGAGGCTGATCTTGTGGGCATTACCGCGATCACTGGCACGGCTCCTCGCGCATATGAAATTTCCGCGCAATTTCGCGCGCGCGATATTCCCGTTGTTCTGGGCGGTGTTCACCCGACACTGGTGCCGGAAGAGGCTATTCAACACGCGGACGCAATCGCGGTGGGTTATGCCGAGGAGTCCTGGCCGCAACTGTTGCGTGATTTTGTTTCCGGCAAGATGCGCCGCCGTTACGATCAGAACCCCAATTTGAGCCTGGCGAATCTGCCGTTCCCCAAGCGCGAACTCTATGACAAGAGGCTCCTCAACATTGCGCATACTCTGGAGGCAACGCGCGGCTGCATCTATCAGTGCGAATTCTGCGTTGTACCCTCCGCGTGGGGCAAACCGTTGCAGAAGCCGGTGGCGGACGTGGTTGCGGACATTCGACAGATGCACGCGCGGCGCGTGATTTTCCTGGACCTCAATCTCATTTCGGATATCCCCTACGCCAAAGAACTTTTCACCGCGCTCATCCCTTTGAAAATTCAGTGGGGCGGCCTGGCGACAACATCGATTGCCTGGGACGACGGGCTGCTCGATCTGGCCGCTCGCAGCGGCTGCCGTGGGCTCCTGATTGGTTTCGAATCTCTAAGCCAAACCGCCCTGGTGGAAATGAAAAAAGCGTTCAATATGCGCCGCGACTATTACGAGGTAGTTCGCAAGATTCACGACCGGCGCATCGCTCTCATGGGCTGCTTTGTTTTTGGGATGGATCAGGACACCGACAAGACTTTCGACGAAACCGTGGACTTCGTCCTCTCTTCCCACATGGATTTGCCGCGCTACGCCATTGCCGTGCCTTTCCCGGGCACGCCGTTTTTCAAGAAGCTTAAGGCGCAGGGCCGCATTACCACGGAAAACTGGAGCCTCTACGACGGCCAGCACGTCGTCTTTCAGCCGAAGAATATGACCGCGGATGAATTGCTGCGAAATACGCGGCGCGCATGGAAGCGCACTTACAGCTACGCTTCAATCTGGAAGCGCCTTGCCGGTTCGCGGACGCAGCTCCCCATCGCAATACCGGCCAACTTGGGCTATCGCTTTTACGCCTATCATCTCGACACTTTTTATAATTGCGATTGGCAACTGGCTCCGAATGCTTGAGGTAACTCGATGCGACTAACGCTGGTTCATCCCTGCATCGGCCGCCGGCGCGGCCAGCCCTACATTCGCACCTGGCAGATGGAGCCGCTTGCTCCGGCGACGCTGGCCGGGTTGACGCCGCGCGATTCCGATACGCAAATCCGTTTCTACGACGATCGCACAGAGTCGATTCCGTTCGACGAGCCAACCGACCTGGTGGCAATGAGTGTGGAAACGTACACCGCCAAGCGTGCGTACCAGATTGCTTCCGAGTACCGTCGCCGAGGCGTGCCCGTGGTGATGGGAGGGTTTCATCCCACGTTGGTTCCCGAAGAATCCAGCGAATATGCCGAGTCGATTGTGATTGGTGAGGCGGAAGGGCTTTGGCCGGAGGTGCTTTCCGATTTTCGCAACGGCCGGCTGCAGCGCGTTTATCGCCAGCCAAGCCGACCGCCACTTGCGGGCTTGCGGCCTGACCGCTCCATTTTCGCCGGCAAGCGATATCTCCCCGTGGGGCTTGTCGAAGCCGGGCGCGGCTGCCATTTCAAATGTGAGTTTTGTGCCATCCAGTCGTACTTCGGAAACACGCAAACGCGGCGGCCGATCGAAGAAATTATTGACGAGATACGCCGCATCAAGAAACCGCTGATCTTTTTCGTGGATGACAACATTACTTCCAACATGGATCAGGCCAAGGAATTCTTCCGGCAACTTATCCCGCTGAAGATTCGCTGGGTCAGCCAGGCCAGCATCAACGCCGCGCACGACGAGGAATTTCTGCGCCTGATCAAAGCCAGCGGCTGCCAGGGATTGCTCATCGGCTTTGAGACTCTTAATCAGGAAAATCTTCGCCGCATGCACAAATCATTCAACATGATGAAGGGTGGCTACGAGAAAGCCCTGGAGAACCTGCGGCGCCACGGAATTCGCCTCTACGTCACGTTTATTCTGGGCTACGACGAGGATAATGGCGACACGCTGGATGAAACGCTGGCGTTCGCGCAACGCCACCGTTTCTATATCGTCGCGTTCAATCACCTCACGCCGTTCCCGGGGACGCCCCTCTACGATCGCCTGAAGCGTGAAGGCCGCTTGTTGTACGACCGCTGGTGGCTGGCGCCCGATTACCGCTACGGCATGGTTCCTTTTGCGCCGCGTGGCATGACCGCGGATAAGGTGAAGCAACGTTGCATTGTGGCGCGCCAGAAATTCTACAGCATCGCTTCCATTTTTCGGCGCAGCCTGGATTTTCAGGTCAACAGCGAGAGTTGGTTCATGTGGACGCACTTCTTCTCCATCAACCTGCTCTTCCGCTCCGAAGTGCTGCAACGCAAGGATTTTCCGCTGGGCGATGAAGCCTACACCGCTCCGTTGCTGAAGGCTTCGCACACGCAGCGGTTTGAGTTGCAACCGTTCGTTTCGCCGCCCCTGGCGGAATTGAGGGTAAGTTGATGGAGCTCCAGATCGGGCTTGCCACTCCCGCTGACGACCATGCGATTCGCGGGCTTTGCCACCGCGAACCCATGCCGGGGAACATAGTGGTTTCTTATGAGCGCGAGCCGGATTTTTCGCTGGGCTGCCGTGTGACCGGTGACGATTTCCAGGTGTTGGTCGCTAGGAACGGAGAGGGCGGCGAAGTCGTGGGCGTCGCTTGCCGCTCCACGCGGACACTTTTCATCAATGGTCGTCCGCAGCGCTTGGGATATCTTGGGCAACTTCGCATTGACCAACGCTTCCGCGGCCGTTGGCTGCTTTCGCGTGGATTCTCGCTGCTGAAGCAATTGCACGAGCGGGATCCCGTTCCTGCCTATCTGGTCTCCATCATTGCGGGGAACGATGAAGCGGAAGCTATCCTTGTGCGCAAACCGCGCAGGTCCTTCCCTTCTTTTCATCCTGTAGCGGATTTCTGCACACTTGCAATCTCGCTCGGACGAGCTAAGTCACCATTGCAAGATGAAGCGGAAATCTCATCGGCAGCTCCCGGCCAAATACCTGAAATCGCGAGATTCTTGCAGGCCGAGGGACAGAAGCGCCAGTTCTTCCCCGAATGGACGGAGCTCTCTCTGCGTGAACTCACGGCGCTCGATCTGCGCATCGAAGATATTTTGGTCGCGCACTGCAACGGTGAAATCGCCGGCATCGCGGGCCTGTGGGACCAGAGCGCTTACAAGCAAACCATCATTCAAGGCTATTCTCGCTGGCTGGAGGCGGCCGCACCCTTCTACAACTTCGGTGCGCACTGGACTGGTCGCACCCCTCTGCCACGCCCTGGCACAAAACTTCGCAGCGGCTATGCTGCCTTTGTGTGCGTTGCTGACGACGAAGCGCACGTCTTTGCCGCGTTATTGCGCAAACTCCATAACCTTGCGAATTCGCGGGGGTTCGATTACCTGTTGATCGGGCTCGATGCTCGCGATCCCCTACTGCCCATCGCGAAAAAATATCCGCACTTTTTATATGCAAGCCGTTTGTATCTGGCCGAATGGCCGGATGGAGGCCACTTCCATGAGCAACTTGACCGTCGCCCTGCCTACGTGGACATCGCCACCCTTTGATCTTGCGCCGGCCCGCCGCCTCACCGGTTCGGTTGTGCGTCGCGCTTTGTTGACGCCCGCCGAACGCGAGCGCATGTACGATTTGCTCGCCACATATTTTCTGCACACTTCTCGCCAGCAATTCGAGAATGATCTTGCGGAAAAAGAGTCAGTCGTCCTGCTTCGCGACATCAAGGACGGTCAAATTCAAGGGTTTTCAACCCTGATGCGCATTACGGTGGCCGTCGACGCCCGCGAAATTGTCGCATTCTTTTCCGGTGACACCATCGTCGCCCAGGAGTTCTGGGGAGAAACAATCCTCAGCCGCCTGTGGAGCCAAACCGTTTTTGCCGAGGCTGATCGCATCCGCGGAGAATCCCCGGACGCTTTGGTTTTCTGGTTTCTCATCTGCTCCGGCTACAAAACCTGGCGTTTTCTGCCCGTTTTTTTCAAAGAGTTCTATCCGCACCCGGATAAACCAACACCAGTGCACATCAAACGCATTCTCGACACGCTTGGCCATCGCAAGTTTCCCAGCGAGTATTTTCCAGAGGAGGGCGTGGTTCGCTTCCGTTCCGCTACTCCGCTGCGCCGAGGCGTCGCCGATGTTACCGAGGAGCGTCTCCGCGACCCCCTGATCTCTTTTTTCCAGCGGATCAACCCGGGCCACACCAACGGCGATGAACTTGCCTGCCTGACGGAGATTTCCCGCAGCAACCTGACCCGCGCGGGGGAACGCATGGTCGGTCCGCGCTTGATGAAGGGGTGACATTCATGAATCACACGGAGCAGCCCGTGAACGGCCGACAGGTTTCGCTCACCGAAAGAGTTGCCCTATTCTTCAGCCTAGGGTTGCTCCTGTGCGTTCCCTACTTCGCATTGCAATATCACCCGCTGTTGGCGCCAACATTCATCCCGGTCACGCCGCTTGATCGCCTCATCCCGGTATTCGAGCCCGCGATATGGCTCTATTTTTCGTTCTATCTGTTTCTGACGCTGCCGCTATTGCTCGCCCGGAAATCCCAGGATCTGCGCCACATCGCGTTTGGTTTTGCGTGGATCACCGTGATCTCTCATCTTTGCTTTGCCCTGTGGCCTACCGCCATCCCGCGGCTGATTTCGCCTTCACAGGTCACTTCCCCTATTCTTCGGCTGGTTCTTTCCGTTGATACAAACCGCAATGCACTGCCATCCTTGCACGCCTCGCTCGGGATCTATTGCGCTTTGTGCTCGGCGCGCCTCTTGCGAATCAGCACAGTTCGCGCCGCGCTTTGGCTATGGACGTTTCTGATACTGGCCGCGACTCTCCTTATCAAACAGCACGTCCTGCTCGATCTACTCGCCGGCGCCGCCCTTGGGGCTCTGGCCTTCGCAGCGCTCTTTAGCGAGCGGCCCGAAGAAACTCCGGAATCCGAGGCGCTCCAGGCGACGCTGCAAGCCAGAGCCAATCTCGCTCGTGGTGTCGAAAAGGAAATCGCTGTCCTTGCAAAGCAGGATTGGCGCGAGCGTTTGCTCGAGTTTCTCTGCTTTGGCAGCCTGGGGGCTCTGGGCTTGGCTCTGACGTTCGCAGGCCTGACCCACAATCACTGGCTACTGATCATTCCTGGCATTCTCGCCACGGCGCTGGCCCTGAACGCGTTTGTCCTGCTCATGCACGACGGCATGCACGACTCTCTGTTCCGTAGTCGCCACTGGAATCACCTCGCTTCCGTGCTCATCGGCTCGACTTTTCTCATGTCGTTTTCCGCGTATCGCGTACTGCACGCCCGCCATCACATGTTTCTCGGCGACCCGCGCGATCCCGATGACTACAACAACTACACCGGGCGCCGCTCTCTGGTCTGGACCTTGCACTTCCTGCGACTTGCCGTGGGATCGTTGCTTTACCTGGTGGCAATCCCAATCCTGGCCATCAAGCATGGGACCAGAGAAGAGCGCCGGCGCATATTCGTGGAGTATGCGTTTTTAGCCGCTGCTTACAGTGTCGCGCTTCGTTTCGCGCCGCTTCTCTACCTCGCCCTGGCCTGGTTCATCCCGCTTTTGATCGTCGGCACCTTGACCGCAATCCGCGGTTTCACCCAACACGGCATCACCGATGCTTCGGATCCTTATATCGCCAGCCGCACGATCCTGCCCAATCCAATCGTGGGGTTTTTCTTGCTGCACGAAAACTATCACCTGGAACATCATCTTTTCCCAGAAGTGCCGAGCTACCATCTGCCGCGGTTGCATCTCCTTGTCTGGCGCAAACTTCCCCGCGCGGTTTCCGGCCGCAGCTACCTGGGTTTTCTTGTGCGTTTTTTTCAAGCCACCCCGCGCATGGATGACACGCCAATCGGATTGGAGCATCCCAACGCCGAGTCCTCATGAACCCTACCCTCGCAAATTCGGCTTGGCTGACGGGATGTCTCCCTGCGCTCGCTCATTTTCAGCGCGCCACGAAACGTGTTGCCGCCACGCAAGAATCCATCCTCCGCCGCATCTTGCGCGCGAATGCCGACACCGAATTTGGCCGGGCTCACGATTTCGCTTCTCTACGCTCGTCTCGCGACTATCAGCAACGTGTCCCACTCTGCGACTACGACGATTGCGCCGTGCAAATCCAACGCACCGCTGCCGGAGCGCAGAGTGTTCTCACCAGCGACCCAGTCCGGCTGTTCGAGCCCACCAGCGGATCCTCCAGCGCCCAAAAATGGATTCCCTATAACCACACGTTGCGGCGTGAATTCCAGGCTGGCATTCGCGCCTGGATCGCGGATTTATTTATGCACGACCCAGCACTGATGTCTGGCCAAGCCTATTGGTCGGTTAGTCCGGCATTGTCGCACGCGCGCAAAACACCTGCCGGGATTCCCATTGGTTTTGACGAGGACGCTTCCTATCTTGGTGGCTGGCAAGAACGTTTCGTCAATTCAGTAATGGCTGTTCCTTCGGCAGTGCGTGGAATTACAGACATGGCCGCGTTTCGCTACGCCACGCTGCTCTTCCTGATTCGCAGCCGCAACCTCAGACTCATCTCGGTCTGGAACCCCACTTTTCTCTCGCTTCTCGTCGCGCCGCTTCGAGAATTTGGCGACGCCCTGGCGCATGATTTGGAACAGGGAACTATTACAACGAATTCCGCAATCCCGGCGGTACTCCGCTCCGCTCTGCGGCCGGATCCGCGCCGCGCCGGAGAACTTCGCTCTGCACTGCGTTCCCGCACGCCCGCGGAAATCCATGCGCAGCTTTGGCCTAGCCTCAGACTGCTCAGTTGTTGGACCGACGCCAATTCCTCCATTCCCGCGCAGCATCTGGCAACTCTTTTCCCGCATGCCCGTATTCAGGGCAAGGGCCTCATCGCCACGGAAGGTTTTGTATCTTTTCCGCTTCACGGACGCGAAGGCTCTGCCCTGGCGGTCTGTTCTCATTTTCTGGAATTCCTTCCCGCAGACGCGGCGGGCAGTTGCGATCCCAAACATCCCCAGTTGGCGCATCAATTAGAAAAGGGACAGACGTACGCAGTCGTCCTGACCACCGGAGGCGGTCTGTACCGCTATCAATTAAACGATCTGATCGAGGTCATTGGCCGCGTTCACGAATGCCCGCTGATTCGTTTTCTTGGCCGCCAAAGCTACATCTCGGATTGGTTCGGCGAAAAGTTGAATGAAGCCCATGTTGCAGGCATTCTGCGCGACGTTTTTGATGCGCTTGCTTTCTCACCAGTGTTTGCGATGATCGCTTGTGAACCCAATCATCCCGAGCCTGGTTACGTTCTCTATCTTGAGTCTTGCGCCTCGGGCGAAGTCCTTCAGCGCGCCGCCGCGTGCATCGAAGCGCGGCTGCAAGACAATTTCCACTACCGTTACGCACGCCAACTGGGACAGCTCGCTCACCTTCGTGTGTTCCGCGCCAAAGGAGCAGAGGAATCCTACTTGAAGGCGAAAAACCAAGTCGGCCAACGCGCCGGGGCAATCAAACAACTCGCCCTGGATGCGCGTGGCGACTGGTCTCGTGTTTTTCAGGGAGAGTATCTACCGGAAGCCGCTACGGTTGCCGCCACTCCGTGAGGTTCGCCCGCAGCCAGTTTCCCGCTGGATTCGTACCATTTGTGGAGTTTTGGCAGATTTTCCAGGGCCGCCTGGGGATGCAAATGATGTACAAGATGATAGCCGACGTTGTGCGGCGCCAGGAAAAGTCTGCCGATCCATCCCAGATGGTGGTTTCGCGTGGATCGCACCGTTGTCTCCGGGCTGCGATCCTGATTCGGTTCCTGCACGTGCTCGACAAGGAGGCGGTACCCCGCAAAGTAGCCGGCAATTACCAGCGGCACGATGTAATACGCCACCATCCAATGCGGATGAAACGCGACCAGCAAACCAACGCAAGCATAAAACACGGTCTGCCAGCGGTCTTCCCGCGCGCAGTCGATCACTTCCTGGCTGTTGGTGAGATCTTCACCGGATTTGTCCTGCAAAAACAGCCTGCCATAGCTGTTGCGCAGACTCGGCACGTAGGCCGCAATGCTGCCATATACGCCACGCAGAACCCATAAGGGTGCCAGGAGAAAATAGCGCAGCGACATCACCCAGAATCTGATGCGGCTTCGGCCAACCCACGATTTCAGGTAAGGATCACCTGGCAAGCCCAGATCCCGATGGTGCCGCAGGTGATGGTAACGCATCGCTTCCACCGTGCTGCCGATAGGGTAGCCGGTAAGAATCTCGATGAGGCGGACCAGGGGAGTCTTTGCGCGGCGCGGCAGATGTACAACGTCGTGCAGGACGACTCCTAGTGCATGCAACCGCCCCGCGATGAGCAGAACCCATAAGAGATAAAGCCACGGCGGCGCAAAACCCGCCAGAATCCAGACTCCCAAGATGATGGCCCAATCCACAGCGGCTAGCAGAACGAGCCGCGCGGGCTCGGCGGGCTGCAACAAGGTTTTGGGAACGCTTCCCATCTTGTCAGTATTCTCCTGGATGGTGGAGTCCCACCACCTTCACGGCGCTGTTGTTTTCCGAACGGCAACATCCACAGGTACACACTTGACCCAGCAACTTCCTGGCCACAATCCGCGCGCCAACCGGATATACTCTATTTCCATGATCCCTCCATCCTACAAACCTCGAAAAAAGTTCATGGAATTAGCTGTGGCGGAAGCCAAGCGCGCCGGTGATCGGGGCGACTATCCCATCGGCGCGGTCATCACGCGTATTGTGGGCGGGCGCGAAGTGGTCATTGCCAGCGCCGGGAACCGCGTGAAGACGTCGGGATCAAGCATTAAGCACGTCGAGTTGGAAACGCTCAAATATGTGTCCAGCGGCTATGGCCGCTACCTTCCCGACTTTGTGCTCTACTCGACGCACGAGCCGTGTGCCATGTGCGCCGGTGCTTGTGTGTGGTCAAGAATCGGCGCGGTCGTCTACGGCGTTTCCCAGGAAGACATCGCAGCTTACGGCCGCAAGTGCGGTACGGACGAATACAAGTGGAGAGCTTGTCTCATATCATGCGAGCTTATCTTTAAGAAGGGCGGCCACATCATTCCCGTCACCGGCGGATTCCTCCGGAAAGAGTGCCAAAAACTGTTCAAGTACGGGATGCCACGCCGGTAACGGATGCGAAGTGGATCTCTAACTGCTCCGAGGGATTCTTATACCCACGCAACGCGGGAATCGGACAACGGATGAGCCACCTGGTCCTTCTCGTCCGCCAGGAACGCCTCGAACAATCTTGTCAACGGGCCAGTCAATTTGGAAAGCTGCTTACGACGCGCGGCAACGGACGCGAATCGGAACGGCGAATGTGTCTCCAGTCCAGCCAGATATTTTCGGGTGAATAGCTCAGGACACTCCCCAGCGGACCAGATGAGCAAAGACATGTAGCTCTTTTGAATCATCTCCTTCAGGGCCAGGCAACGCACTGGCATCAGTTCCATGCGTTGCATGACTTTGTGCCCGAAATTCAGGGTATGCGTCGTCAGCTCATCCAGTGGAACGCGCCCGACGGCTTGAGTGAAGATTGTGAGCGCACCGTCGCGACGATCTTGCCGGAGGTCCTGGATATCGTCCACGAGTTGCAAGAGCACGCCCCAACCAAAAAGAAATTGCGTTTCCTCGTGGGAGAGTGATCCCGCCGCCAGATGACCATCAGCGAGGACCGAGGCGCCGCCCTTCTCGAAGCTGAGTTTAAGGAGGTCGCCTTGGCCCAGCGAGAGCGGAGCTCTCTGCTGTCGCAAACTGTTTTCCTGAGCTTGATGAATAGCTAGCAGGCTTGCGTAGACTTGCGGCCAATCCCCGCGAGGATATTGCCCTTCAATCATCTCAAAGAGCTTCCAGAGCGTGGCCTGCGCTTCTCCGTTGGGAGCAATCATTTCACCGGACAACCGCAGCTTGATGCGCGCGTTGAACTTGCGCTTCTCTTCCTTAGGTACCCTTGTGTCGTCGAGGTAATTGTCGGTATAGGGGTAGAGCATGCTGTAAGCGAAGATTGCTGGCGTCAGGCGTATTTCCCGGCCCAGCAACAGTTGCGCGCCGCCGGCCGTCCAGGCGTTCCGGGTAGCCTGGTAGATGTCGGCGGGGCTTATGGAAGGATCGAAGCGGCGCGCGTTGCGGGCCATTTGCGTCCCGATCGCCGAAAAGCCATCGTTCAGCAGCAGAACAAGATGGTCGTCTTCCAAGTCCAATGCGCCTTTGCCAAAGCGTTCAAAAGCCAAGGTCATCCGGTCGCGCAAGGCTTTTCGGCCAGATTGCGTGCTTGGCGGACGGCGCAAATCCTCTTCGATGGTCTTCAGGAACTCTTCCAGCCGAGCCTCCCTGGCCGCCTGTTCGGCAACGGTGAATGTTTTTGGAAACGGCGGCAGGCTAGCCGGGCACTCTTCCCATTCGGCGAGCGCCTCCTGAACGAGACCATCCCAACCCGCGAAGGTCCATTCGTTCCTCTCCATCGCCGTTGCACACCGCATCTCAACACCCGGCTCGGATGCCTGCCAAGCAAGCACTTGCATCCCTACCAAATGTACGTACGAAAGTGACGATAAGTTCCCAGCCCTTTTGAGCTTCGTGGAACGCGGGCTCTGACAGAATCGCCCTGCATTGGAGGAACTGTGGTTCTAGGGCGCTTCAAAGTCGAGGGCGTAGATCTCTTCTATGCTCAGGTCGCGGAGCAGGAGCGGGGATCCATCGGGAGCCACACCCATCCAACTGAGAAAGTTTCCAGTTACCCCTTCGGGTATCTCGAAGGCTGCTACGCGTTCTACTTTGTGGTCGGCAATACGAACACGATAAAGAACCGGCGCGTGGAGGTCCGCCAAGTCCGAAACGTAAACAGATCTGCTGTCGCTTGACCATTGCTGCCAGGAAAGGGTCGACTTGATGATGTTCATCAATTCTGACCATTTCTGTGTTTCCTGGTCGAACAGAAACTGCTTGTGATTGCCTTGTGAATCGCTTGCCACTATGAATCGACCGTCGGGAGAAACTCGCGGCGAGAACATACCTTCTGATCCCGGGATGATTGAGATGCGGCCCGTCCTCAGGTCAACGGAAGAGATGCGCAATTGAGCAGACCCATACCGTTCACCGAAAATCAAGGAATTGCCATCCGGAGACCAAGTGGGGTCCATTTCGTCGCCCTGGGTCTCTGAAACCATCTCCGGTTTGCCGCCTTCGGCCGAAACCACGTAAAGCTTGGAATGTTCTCCTGGGAGGATGCCAGAAAAGGCGATTCGTGTGCCGTCCGGAGACCAACGGGGCAAGACCGCAAGGTGAGAAGCTGTTGTAAGTTGCATCCGCTCTCTGCCGTCCACTCTGCTTCGCCAGAGGATGGTTTCGGGATACGTTGCGTATGTAACCCACTTTCCATCCCTAGAGAAGTCCACCTGGTCCGCTGATATGCCAGAAAGAAAGGGCTCAAGCCGACTTAACCTGACGTCATAGCGGGCCAGCTCTCCTCGTGCTTGACCGCCATCAGCAAAGATATGCTTGCTGTCGGGGCTGAGAGCTAGATTCCAAAAGCTGATTGCGCCGGTTGTGAGCTGGACCGGTTTGGCGGTTCTCCCACGGAAAACCGATCTTGTTTCGCGGCGGGCCCAGATCTGCCATGCGCGTGAGTTAAGGGCCTTCACTGAGTCGAACACAAAGTACCTTCCGTCGGGAGTCCAACTCATCGAGGATATTATGCGATTCTCTCCCGGAAAAAGCACAACTGGGTGCAGATTCATTCCATCGGCAGACACCTCCCATACTGAGCCAAAATAGTTCTGCCAAATGATCATGCGCACAACCTTTCCGTCGGGTGACCAGCGAATGAAACTGACACCTCCTTTTTCAATTCGGATGAGTTTTCGCACCTCGCTCCCGTCTTTTGTCGCCATGTACAAGTCGTCGTAGCTATCGGTCAAGCCACGGGTGGCGTATATGATTCTTTGCCCGTCCGGCGACCAAGTTCCGGCGTGGCCATTAAGATTGCCCAACCGATGCCCCAGGCCGCTGGCGATTGATAAGATCCACATGGGCGGATCGGCCGCTATGTCAACAGTCTGCGAAACTCCTAACAGCTCTGTTTTGTCCGGCGAAATATCGAAAATGCCGAAACAGGCAAACGGAACGGAAACCTTCACAGCGTCGCCGCCACTGGAGGAAGCCTGTAACAGGGGGGAATGTTCTTCTGAAAAGAAGACGCGTGGGCCATCCGTGGCTACGCTAGAACCGAGGTTGCAACTTATACCCTTTGACTGACGATCCTTGGTCAACTGTCTGTAGCCCAGCACCCGGGGAGCCCGCAGCGGAGGCGTGAGCCAGTAGAATCCCACAGCAAGCAAAGCGGAAAGCCCAGCGATGCCCATCGCTAACCAGCGCAACTTGCGCTTGTTCGCGTTGGGAGAAGGCTCCTCGTTCTTCTCTCCTCTGACCGTGACGGTGACCTGAACCGGGGCCGGTTGCGTAATCGGGCTCACGAAGCGGTAACCCCGCCGTGGCAGGGTTTCGACAAAGCGTGGGCTGTCCGCCGAGTCGCCCAGCACCTCGCGAATCTTATTGATAGCGGTATTCAGGTTATGGTCGATATCTACAAACGTGTCCGGCCACAGGCGCTTCTGCAACTCCTCCCGCGTTACCACATCTCCGGGGCGCTCCAGAAGGATGGCGAGAACCTGAAAGGGCTGGCCTGTGAGTTTCAATTTCAGCCCCGCTTTGCGCAGTTCACCGGATTGAAGGTCAACTTCAAAGATGCCGAAGCGGATTAGCCGAGGGGAGTGGACGCCTTCCGTCATAGAAGCACGCCTCGATTGGCGCCAGTGTAGCACTAATTCACGTATCTGGCTTGCATCGGTCATTATTTCCCGCGACTGACTTGATTCTCCAATCCATTCAATTCAAAAGAGTTAGCCCCTGACAATCTTTCGACCCTTCCCTGACTCGCAATTGATTCCCCATGCATTGAGGTAGCTACACCTCCCGCCCAATGTCGCCCCAACCACGAAATCCGTGGCGGAGGGCGACATGAAATCCCAAATCGAAATTGGAAGAAAAGCAGATGAAGACGGACACAGAAGGGGCATCCGCGCATGCAGGCTAACCTTGAGTTTGCTCTTGGTAATCGGTTGCGCTCAACTCTTAGCTGGAGCGGTAACGCACGCAACGCCCTCGGCAAATCCCGCGCCTCAGGATTGGCAGCCGCAAATCATCGTGCGCGTTCACAATTATGCGCAGGTTGACGCAAAGGTTCTGCTCGGGGGCGAACAGATTGCAGCCGACATCTTGAGGGACGCTGGTGTGGACACCGTCTGGCTCGCTTGTTCGGCGGGCAAGGGGCTGCCTGGCGAGCCCAGGTGCGCGAGATCGCAGACTTCTTTGGATCTCACTCTGAATTTAGAGACATCCGCGAAGGTGAAACAGTTTCGCCTAGTGGACGATGCCTATGGTTTTGCTGCCGCAAGCACGAACAAGGAATTCACCTGCGATGCTTGGGTATTCTATGACCTGTTGAAGGATGCTGCACTGAAGCTCCAGATGAGCACGGCGCATCTCCTGGGGAATATAATCGCCCACGAGTTCGGCCATCTGTTGCTAGCGGCAAATGCCCACACGAGCTGGGGGTTGATGCGTGCCCGATGGTCACCGGAACAACTCCTGGCTGCTGACCGCGGTGAGTTAGATTTCTCGAATATAGAACGCGCCAAAATTCGGAATTCCGTGGTTGCGCGCCATGAAGCCCAACCTTTGGCCCAGGCCCAACAAGCCCCTGATGCCGCAAGCTCAGCGGCGATCAGTGAGATTCCCATTGCACCACGGGATCATTTTCTCAGCAAATAGCTCCGATCCCTAATTAACAACGAAACCTAAGAGGCGGTTTTACTCTCTAGGGCGATCGGACTGAAGGCCACCCTTGCCTGGCGTGGCAGAGGGGCCAGAGGTGCTGGCACAGAAGTACCAGTGCCCATGCAAGTGATTCGGTACTGCTCTACTATTCCCACTGCGGCGCGCAAAATCTATGATTGACCTGCATGTGGGATTGCTTGGTAATGGCCGTGCCCGCTATGCCGCGGGTTCCCTTCTCATGGGCATGACTGCGCGTTACGAATCGGAAACCGAGCGAGACCACAAAGTGGTAGCAAGCCGGGCCAAATCCTCCGAACGAAGAGCAAAGAGACATTATGAGCATTGTGCATTTCCGCAGGATTGAACGCCGTCGTACCGCACGAGTAGCTTTGTGCGTGGACCTGATCGTCCATGGGGAGAACGAAGGCAACGCGCCGTTTAAAACCGAAGCACGAACTCTCTCTGTGAGCAAATACGGCGGCATGATGGTGCTGGAGCCAGAGGTGGCCGTCGGGCAAAAGCTCATGCTGGTAAATATGAACTCTGCGCAGAAAGTGGAGTGCCAGGTGGTGTCGGCGAAACTCACGCGCGATGGCAAGAGAAATGTAGCGTTTGAGTTTACGTCGGGCGAGATCAATTTCTGGAAGATGTGCTTCCCCGCGGCAGGCACGAAGCCCACTCGCCGGGCCGCCCAATCGGCCTTTGGCGCGCTTCCCGCGACAAAGATGGCGCATTAAGCCGGCATCCCTGACCGACCCCCAAACCGTATTCGCAGTTGATTACATTGCAAAGAGGAGAGTGGAGCCGAGGGAGAGAGTTGAACTCTCGACCTGCCGATTACGAATCGGCTGCTCTACCACTGAGCTACCTCGGCCCCGATTCTGCAAACTATTCTAGCACAAGCTCTTGCTCTTTCTCAGTTGACCGGCCCTTTCGAATTTGGTGTAAGGCTGGTGCAAGTTCGAAAGAATTCTCATTTCTGCTAATCGGGCCAAGGGGCATTATTCTTCGGAGATTCTGGCAGCCGGTCTAATGCCTTCGACTCCACGCCCGGCGGAAGCTCTTCGACTGACTGTAGTGTCCAAACCGGCGATCCACCTTGCACGCCCGCCTTACCGAGTGCTACTCGGATTGGGCGGTCAGGCACCTCACCGTTTCTCCTGACTGCGTCAGCATTCACGTCGAAATAGGCAGTCCTGCCGTCACTCGACTGCTCGATTTCCGATCCGAGCGGTGCCACCATGCCCTTTGGATGAGTTTCATAACCATGCAGCCTGAGAATTTCCGCCAACGACTTGCCCGTCAAAGGCAGCAGCAGCTCTGAATGAGGCGTCGTTCGCGACAGTCCTTTTTCGAAGATCTGCTCACGTAACCACACAGTTTCGAGTAATGTCTCCTGCGAGTCAAAAAGCGAAAATGCGTTCAGATTGTATTCGTCGAGGGATTTTAGAATTGGTATCCGCTCAGTCGATGGGAGATCAAACTTCCAAAGATAATCTTGTCTACCGCGATTCCAAAACACAGGACCGTGACCATGAAAGTACCAGCCCGCGAAGTTCTTGTCGAAAGCAGCACAGATCGTGTAATCCGATTGCTGCCGGAAATGCCTTGCGTGTGTACGAACATATTTCCCGATCACCCGCATCGCAGGCTCGCCAACTGCTCCACCTTTACCGCCTTGCGGTCTCTCGCAATATACATAGATTGACCGTTTCTCAGCCGTTCCTATTGTTCTAAATGCAAAAAATGCCGCAACGTGCATCGACCATGTCCAGTCAAGAAGGGGCGAAGGGAACCCGTGATGTCTTAGGTAAACCATGTAGGGATAGAATCCAACGGAAGGAAACTTGAGAGAAGAAAAGAGTTCGCGATCAGTGCGAAAGCTGTCTGCCAATGCGAAGTCATAATCAGGAACATCCCATGCCACATTCGTGAAGGCTTCCACGGCGGGCCTGACACGAGTGACCGCTAAGCGGTAGTAGTCATCAAACGACATCCTTTCACAACCCGTGCGCTCCAAGGTGGTTGTAAGTGGCCACGCCGAATCGGCCTGCCCCCTAAAGAGCAATTCGGGGGCTTCGCCCGAAACATTCCTGGTGAGTTCATCGCGTATTTTTTGAACTGCGGAAGTAAGCGCGTTCCAGTTCGGCAAACAGACAGCTTCCATTCCACAATTCTACACGCCTGGCGTTGTAAGTGCCCTATGCATTAAAGCGCTGCGCGCAGTTCCCTGAACAGCGGATAGATTCACGGCATATTAGGTTTTGCCGCTGTTTATTCAGCGACTTATAACCGAAGCTGCATGATCGGTGCAGGTTTCACCCGTGTGGGGGGATTTACTCTCAGCCGATGCTCGTTCAGAAGCTGTGCGCGAGAGAGAAGAAATGCCGCGCCAACGGCGCTGAAAGAGAAGAAGTGGTGCGCAGTTAGGAGAAGACCTCGCCCCTGAAAGGGTGAGCTACAGGCGAGGATAAGTAAAACCTCAGCCCGCCTTTAGTTCCGAGTGCCACACACAAACGAAGTTTTGAAGTAGCGGAGCACCCTTGAAATACCAAAGCCTCGTCAGGTCATTCCTGATGGGGCTTTTCTTGTGCCCAATACTCTAGTTAACATAATATGTAGACTTGCCATTAAATAGCCCTGGAAGGCACTAGGACAGGCTTTCTCTGCCAGGGCGGTAGGGTGTGGGTGCAGGAAAACGGGACAAGGGCTATAATGCCCACAAATGGACCAAGTTCGCCGATCCGAACGCTTCTACCATCTTGCAATCCAATCAGGACCAAAACCCTGTTCCTGGACCAAGCGACGCGAAAACCGCGCTATTTATGTAGTTTTGGTAGGGGCGGTGGGGATCGAACCCACGACCTTCGGCTTAAAAGGCCGCTGCTCTACCACTGAGCTACGCCCCTGAACTCTCAATTCACATTTGCTTGGCACTTGGCTGGTTCAGCCTCGCTCCGCCCACGGCTGAATAGGCAGCGCCCCGAGCGCGGCTTCACTCTAAAAACAGAACAGGCACATGCCGCTGGTTCTTCGCTCTCGGAATAGCTAGCAAACGTTCTTACAAGTTTACCATGCTCCCCGCGGCGCTGTACGGGCTTCCTGAATGCAACTGAATGCCACACAGAGCTACACCATGCGCAGAAATGTGTTGCGAACATCTCTCGGAAAATCGCCAGCAACGGCGCGCTTTCTCCAACACTCTTTCTACTGACTCGTGCCTATCCCTGGTATAGCTCTTACCGCTAAGCGCGTTTGCGGCGCCTGCGTTTCCATTCGTGCTCCCGCCGCAGCAGCGCCTGGTGTCTCTTAATCTGCGATTCGATGTCGCTGAAGGCATTCTTGCAGCCTGCCAACACGTTCCTTCCATTTCCCGTGGCGTGCAGCGTGCCCGATGGAAGAGAGAGCGTCAGCGAGCAAGTCTGCTCCTCCGTTCTCTGGTTTCTCGTAAACACCCCGTGCAATTGGATCAGGTCCGGCTCGTAGCTTTTCAGGAGTTTCCCCAACTTATCCAGACGGCGCATAAGTTCCCTGGCCACATCTTGTTGCGCCTCGACATGCTTGTAGCTGATCGAAACGTTCATGGTTGCACCTGTAGGTGATAAAGCGGAATCTGGCAGGATCGCGACGCAGTTAAGATTCTGCACCGCATGACAATCTCAGCATAGCAGGCAGCTTGTTGCCATGCAACGCCGCCCTTCATTCTGCGCGTTGACAGTTACCCTTGATCTTTCTAGGCTAACGAAGCGGCCCGAAGTGCAGGCCCCTGGCGGGCGGCGCAAGCTCAATGAAGAAAACGGGTAAAACCGAGACGCAGCACCAGGGAAAGGTCCGTGTCGGGCCAGCGGGCTGGTCCTACCCGGATTGGTCGGGCTACGTCTATCCGGCGCGACGCTCCAAAGGTTTCCACGAAGCCACGTATCTCGCCGAATTCTTCGACACCATTGAGATCAACACTTCCTTTTACCAACCCTTGCGCCCCGATCACGCGGCCCTCTGGGTCGCGCGCGTCGCCGCCAATCCTGCCTTCCTCTTCACTGCGAAACTCTGGCAGAAATTCACCCACGATCCTTCCGCAACACTCGAGGACGAACGCGCCATGCGCGCGGGCCTCGACGTCTTGCGCCAGGCGGAAAAGCTGGGCGCCGTGCTCCTGCAATTCCCTTTTTCCTTCCACTGTACAAAGGAAACCGTAGGCTATCTCTCCGCCGTGCTCAAGCGCTTTGCCGACTACCCTGTTGTGGTCGAGTTGCGCCACGCCTCCTGGCAGACGGACGAAACGCTGGCGCTCTTGCGCGAACAGCACGCGGGCTTCTGCAATATTGATCAGCCCATCATCGGCCGTTCCCTGGAGCCTTCCGCCGCCAGCACTTCCCCGATCGGCTACGTTCGCCTACACGGCAGGCGCTACGACACCTGGTTCAGCGACAATCCCGCCACACCAACCCACGAACGCTACAACTACCTTTATTCTGAGGAAGAACTCGATCCGTGGGTCTCGCGCATTAAAACGGTGAATCAACACACCCGCAACACATTTGTCGTCACCAACAATCACTATCAAGGCAAGGCGGTCGTCAACGCCCTGCAACTCATCAGCATTCTAAAGGGCGAGAAAGTGAAGGTTCCGGAACCTTTACGGCAGCACTATCCGGAATTGGAGAAGATTGCCAGCGAGATGCCCGCAGCGCCCACTCTTTTCCCCATGGGCCTGCCGCCAGCAAGAAAATCTAATCGGTCTACTTCTTGAAGAGATTTTCAAACGCTTGCCGTGCATCCATCGGGCGTCCCGGCGAGGGAGCTTCGGTAGGCACTTGGGCGGGTTGCGCGTAGGAAGTTGGCGCAGTGTCTTTCTCCACCGTCATGCGGAATTCATACAGTTTGCACTCGTTCTTGGCGTCTTTTGGAGAAATGCGCGCGGGAATGGTCTGCGTGCATTCGAACTGCGCGCCTGAATCAAAGAACCGGCACTGTTTGCAACAATGCAGCTCCGCATTGCATTTCGGGCATTTCCCGTTCGGATCGAATCCCGCTACCAGCACCGCGCCGCAGTTGGAACACCGCGCGCGCGTAACCGTACCTACCATGCGCGGTGTTCGAGGGCCCAGATGATCGGTCGCTCCGCGTGGACCGCCCTGCGGCGGCTTGCGATCATGCCGATCTTTTTTGTCGTGCTTATCTTGTTTTTCTGACTCTCGATAGCCGCGATGGCCATACTTACGATCCACAAATGCCTCCGTCCGTCAGCCTCGACAGACTGTCACATCAACTATTTACACCTCTGGTCAAAGACGATACTGATACCGATTTGTATCCAATCGGATTGCTACCTAGCCCGGCACACCAGTCTTCCCCGTTTGAAGTTATCCTGGGATGCCGCACAGCGAGGGCAGAAGATGGGACATCTATGTTTGTAATCCTATGGGAGTTCGAAGTCAAGCCGGGAAGCGAGCCTGCGTTTGAAAACGCCTATAGCGCTCAAGGCGAATGGGTCCGCCTCTTCCGAAGCGACCCGCATTACCGGACAACCTATCTCCTAAAGGATACCTCCCGCCCGCGAATTTACTTCACCATGGACCTTTGGGACTCCCAACAAGCCTACGAAACCTTCAAGAATGTAAATCACGAAGCTTACCAAGCGCTGGACCTCGCCTCCGAATGTCTCACGATGCATGAGCGCTTCGTCGGCGCCTTCCAATCCAGTCAACCCCTCCTGTAGCGCAGGGAGAGTCTGTACTTGCCCGCCGCTTTCTGGCGAGAGCCCTGCGGCATTTCTCTTGCCTAACGCCTATTCTCGAGCCCTACGCCTTTTCTCTCGCTTTTCCGGAAATCCTTCCTCTGTCTCTCCTAGCCACTCCCTCAAAAAAACCACTTAACCAATCCATCGGGCGCCAAATCCGCCTGCAGAAATGTCTTCGGCGTGCCGGCTTTCCGGAAAACCGCCTCGGCAGCCAGATATCCGCTGCGTACCGCCCCTTCCATCGTCGCGGGCCAGCCCGTCGCTGTCCAATCTCCTGCCAGGAACATACCCCGTATGGAGGTCTCTTGCTTTGGACGCCATTTGTCCACTCCAGGTTGCGGCGAAAATGTGGCGGCGGCTTCTTTGATCACCGTCGCTTTTGTTAATACCGCGTTACGTGCGCCGGGCAGCGCCTGCCGCACCTCCGCCAGGCAAAGATCAATGATTTCCTGACGCGGCTTCTGTAACAGATCATACGATGCGCTGATCACCAACTGCAGGTACTGCCCCGCCTCCTTGGATGCGCCATTCGCCCCGCCATAAAGAGCCGTCTTGTTGAAGATCCACTGCGTCGTCGTCTCCAGCAGTGTGACGAACGGCTCGCGCATCACCTCGCGATCGAACCAGAAATGCACTCCGGTGATCGGCGCCACGCGAATATTTCCCAGATTCGCTAGCAACGCCACAAGCTCTCTGCTCTCCTTCGGCAGAAGCTCGGCAAGCGCTTCATGCGGCAGCGCAAAAACATACGCATCGGCAGTCTCCCGCCGTCCCCCATCGAATTCCACATCGCTCACTCCACCATCCGCGATGTGAATCCCGCGCAGCGGCGCGCGCAGGTTCACTTCCCCTCCCCGCCGCTCAATTTCCGCTTTGCACCCGTCATACAACGTCGCCAGCGGCACTCCTGGAACCCCCATCCGATACCCGGTGCCATTGCAGAGAAATCCTTTCCAAAAAACGTCCACGCCATACCGCGCGTCAGTGCGCTCCAGTTCCTCGTCCAGCGCGCTTACCAGCACAACCCGCCAAAATCTCTCGATGGCACCCGCCGTCTGCTTGCGCCTCCGAAGCCATTCCAGCATCGAGATGCCGCCCGCTTCCTCAATATCCTTGGGCTTACCTTTGCTGCGAAGAATATCCATCATCGCCCGGCCGATGGAATATTTATCCGCCAGTGTCAGTGGCGCGAATGTCGCGAACGAACCCAGCATGTGAAACGGCGCGGGCAGCAGCCCTGCCTGCATTTCGCCAGTGCGCCCCTGCGGATCCTGAAACAACAGCCGGTCAAAAAACTTGATCTTGTCCGCGGAACCAACACGCCGATAGAAATCTTCCAGGTTCGTGCAGCACCCCAGGGTAACGTGCTGGCAATTGTCCACGTGCTCACCGTCGGGCAACACATATGACGTTGCCCGGCCGCCCAGAAATGGCCGCTGCTCGAACAGTCGAACGCGCCAACCCGCTTCAGCCAGCGCGATGCCCGCCGACAGTCCGGCCAATCCCCCGCCGATCACGATCGCGCTTTGCAAGTATGTTCTCTTCCGTAGGGCGTCCGAAACGCGCCTTGGCAATCAATTTCAACTTTTCCGATTTCGGGAGCCGTACGCGTTCCCCAAAAACCGCAAGATCCACCGCTTCAATCCGCGCCAGCAGTGCGCTGTATGTGTGCGCAAGCAGCCACAACGTCCGTCGGCTATCTTCGTCAATCAAGTCGAGCAGCCCCGCGCCTTCCTCGTACAGATTCCACGCGCGCCCCGCCTCAAACCGCAACAGTTCATGCACACCCAGCGTGGCCTCGTTCCTGCCAAAGTCCGCTTTCGCCACACCGTAGCGCGCCAAATCCTCGTCCGGCAAATAGACGCGGCCCAGAATGTAATCTTCCCTTACATCCCGAATAATATTCGTGAGCTGAAACGCCAGCCCGAGTTTCTCGGCAAGGTCCAGCGCCTTCGCATCGCGAAATCCAAAAATATGCGTGCACGTCAATCCAACGGTTCCCGCTACGCGATAGCAATATTCCTTCAGCCGCTCGAACGAAGGATACGCCTGAATCGTCAAATCCATTTCCGCGCCGGAAATCAGGTCATGCAAATACCGCGTTGGTATTTTGTACCTCTCGACGGTGTCCACCAGGGCAGGCAATACCTCCGCTTCGCCGCTCAGAGGTTCTCCCGGTAGAGGCTTCACTGCATTGCCGTCAAATAGCTGAGAGTTGCCGGTCACTGCCTCGTCCAGCGCCGCTCTCCACGTCGCCAGCCCGCGCTGCTTTTCCGCCAGGTTCGCGCCTTCGTCCGAAACATCGTCGATCAGCCGCATGAACGCGTATAACGCCACAATTCCATCGCGCTTCGCCTTCGGCAGCAGGAAAAACGCCGGGTAGAAGTTGCTGTGCGACCTCCGCGCAATCGCATGGCATCTCTCGTAAGAAGCGGCCACGTCCAGCGGCTCCGCGGAATTTCGCGGCTCACTCGGCATCGCCACCGTTTTCGCTCTTTGCGTGGACGATTTCCCGCCCACCACTTGCGCCACAATCGCGCGTCCCAGCAGCCGCACTTGCTTCCCTTTGCCCACCTTCGGACGCCGGTTCAGCGTGTCGTACCCCATCTTCTCTATCGCATCCAGCACCGCCAGCCCACCGCGGCTGAACATTTCCAAATCCACGCTCAATTTCCCTTGCACCTTTTTCGACAGCGGCAGTCCTTCTTCAAACAATTCCCGCGTCCGGGCAATTAGTTCCCTCATCAGCGCCGCGTATTGGGCGCTGAACTTTCTCTGCACGATGTCGCTCTCGCTCACTCCATGCGTCGCCGCCCGGTCCAGCGGTATATAAATTCGCCCCTTTTCTAAATCCCGCGAAACGTCCTGCCAGAAATTCGCCAATTGCAGAGCCGTGCACGTCGCATCGGAAAGCTTCTGCCGCTGTTCGTCCCGGTAGCCGCACAAATAAAGCACCAGCCTTCCGACAGGGTTCGCCGAATACACGCAATAATCCAGCACGGCCTCCCAGGTTCCGTAGCGCTTCACCATCTGGTCCTGCCGAAACGCTTTCAGCAAATCCGCGAATGGTTGCTTCGGGACATCCTTCGCCACTACCGTTTCGCGTAGCGCCACAAATACAGGATGCGATGGCTCGCCCTCGTAACACGCATCCAGCTCCCGCTCCCACCAATCCAGCAATTCCAGCGCGCGCTCTTTTTCGGGGATTTCGTCGCCGAGGTCGTCCGCCCACCGGCAGTACGCATACAAGTTATAGAAGTGCTGGTGCAGTTCCTTCGGCAAGAGCCATGACGCTACGTTGAAATTCTCGTAGTGGTGCGTCGCCAGCCACCGCGTATACTCCTGTGCCACATCGGGCGCGCAGCCATTCGCAGGCACCTTGGCAGCAATTCCAAGCTCGCCGGGACGCAGCATCAGCGAAGGGCTTCCTCATTCATGGGATCAAAGTGGGCTAAACCAATCGAAGGTCCGGGTTCACGAATCACAATTCACGAATCACAAGCCACGTTGCTACGGCCGCACGGCCAGCTTGATCTCTCCACTGCCCGCCTTCATCCGCTCGAACGCCTGCGGCAGTTCTTCCAGGCTGATTTCTTCCGTGACAAAATCCTGCGCCGAGATATCCCCGCGCCGGATCGCTTCCATCGCTTCCCGGATAAACCGGGGTGTGTGATGGAACGTTGAGATGATCTTGATCTCCGAATAGTGAATTGCTGCCGGCGCAATTTCCACGCGCGTATCCGTCGGCAGTCCGCTGAAGAAATTGACCACCCCTCCACGTCGCACCATCGCCAGCGCCTGCTGCCAGGTTGCCGGATTCCCCGCAGCTTCCACTACACAATCCGGCCCGCGCTGCTCGTCCGTATGCGCCTTCACCGCGGCAACGACGTCCGCCACTTCCGTCACGTTAATGGTGACCGCCGCGCCCAGCTTTCGCGCCACTTCCAGGGGAGCCTCGCGCCGCGCCAGCGCAATCACGTGTACCCCGCGCCGCGACAGCATGCGCACAAACTTCAATCCGATCGGACCGCAGCCAATCACCACGCCCGTGTCCCCCGTGCGCACTTCCATTTCATGAATGCCCCGCAGAACGCACGCCAATGGTTCCACCAGCGCCGCGCTGTGGTCGTCCACGGAGTGCGGCACTTCCAGCATGTTCTCCCGTACAATGCGCCCCGGGATGCGCATGTATTCCGCATATGCGCCGTTATTGAACAGCAGATCGTCGCAAAGATTTTCCTGCCCGCGCCGGCAGTGGTAGCAGCGGAAACATGGCGCGGAGTTGGCGGCAATCACACGCACGCCCAGACGCCACTTGGCATCCACGCGCTTTCCCATGGCCACAATCTCGCCCACCACCTCGTGTCCAAACACTGCGGGTGGCTGAATCATCTTCGCGTGGTAGCCGCGTTTCCATACTTTCAGGTCGGTGCCATCGGTCAACGCCAAACGCACTCGCAGCAGTACTTCTTCCGCGGACAGCGCGGGTACGTCGATTTGCTCGACGCGCAAATCCTCGCTCCCGTACAGTACTGCCGCGGTCATTTTCGACGGCACTAGTATTTTCGTTGGGGCCAGCACTTCCTCGACCCCCAGTTCGCTTTTTCTTGTGGACGTTGCTCTCATCGGTGCGTGATCAGGACCTTCAGCGATTTCTCCGTTGGCCTTGCCGCCAGTTCCAAGCCCTCTTGGATTCTATCCAGCGGGAACCGGTGCGTGACGATTTCCATCACCGGCAGTTTCTTTCCCAACACCAGTGTTGCTGCACTCTCTTGGATGTCCACGGCCGCGCTGTAGCTGCCCAATATTTCTTTTTCGTCAATCCCCACTGCTGCGGCAGGAAACTCAATCTTCGTAACTGGGTCGTTTGCGGCAAACAGGAGCACCCGCCCACCGGGCCGCGCCGCCGCCAGCGCATCGACAACCACGGCCGGGTGTGCTACTGCCACCAGAACCGCGTCTGCCCCCCGTCCTTCGGTACGGGCTTGCAACTCTTCCACAAGCTTACCACTTATGGGGTCAAAAGATTCAAGTGCTCCCAACTTTATGCTCTTCTCCCTACGTGTACCCATGGGGTCACTTGTATAGATGCGCGCACCCTCATATTTGGCAACCATTAAAAGTTGCAGCCCGATGGGGCCGCACCCCGCGATCAGCACCGTTTCGCCCGCGGTGACGCGCGCCTTCTGGACCGCTTTCACGATGGTGTTGATAGGTTCGATGAACGTAGCCTCCTCAAACGTTACATCGTCCGGCAGCGCCACTATCCCGCGCTCCGCCACCCATGGCATCGCTTTCACATACTCGCCAAATCCGCCCCCATTCGGCGTGAAACCACCCGTAAGCCCTGTGGTCTTGTATTGCTTGCATTGCGAGAAAAGCCGGTTTTTGCAGTAAAAACACCCTCCGCAGGGCACGTGATGAAAGCTCATCACGCGGTCGCCCAGTTTCCACTTGGTCACGCCGCGTCCCAACGCCACGACGGTTCCGGCCAACTCATGCCCCAGAATCTGCGGCGGCTCCACGTAGCGCTGAAATATCTTCTTGATGTCCGTCCCGCAAATGCCGCACGCCGCCACCTGAATCAGCACCTCGCCGTCCCCCACCTCCGGCACCGGCACTTCCTCCACCCGCACCACGCCCTTTTCCCGAAACACCCCCGCCCGCATCGTCCTCGGTATCGGCCCCAACGTCCTCACCTGTTCCGCCACCACCACCGCCCCGCTCATCGCGTTCCAACTCCCTCAAGTACGGCGGGGAGCGCAGCAACAAATCTGTCGAGGAAACTTGCTAGGCTGTTTGCCGCGCCGCTGCTCTGCCGTCCAAACCGCACCAAATTCGGCAGACTGCCCGGCCTCCTGACAATTTCATTCACAAGCTTCATGGCTTTTATCTCACCCTGCGGCGTCAAGCATCGATCAAAGTCAACTGGCAAATCCTCATTTGCCGAGTCGCTGATCGCGCGAATCGTCACACAAGGCGTGGAAGTCCTTAAGAACTCGCTCATGACAAACGCCGATTCCATATCCACCACTTCTCCAAAAAACGAAAGCCGCTCTTTCTCCACCGCAGTCGAAACCAGCCGTTCCGCAGTTATCAGCGTCTCAATCGCAATTGCGCCTGCTTGAACTGCTCGTTCGACCAAGCCTTGATCCGAATCCGCATTCGCATCATTTCGCAAAGTGCGCACCTTCTTCGCAACAATCAAATCACTCGGCTTAAGATCCTCTTGCAAAGCACCGGCGAGCCCGGAGGAAATGACCAGTTCGGGCTTTGCGTTTCCCGACGAAATATATCGCGATACACTCGCCTCACACGTCTTGCGCCCAACCCCGGTCAAAAACACTTGGACGTTATTGCCTTTAACATCGCTATCAAAAACCTCCGCGCTTTGTCCATTTGCATTAGCAACGAACTTACTTTTCCGGAATAGCCGCAGCTTACGCCACGGCGCAAACTCCGCCTCCACCGCAAATGTAACCAGCACCCTCATCTTCACCTTTGTAGGGATCCAGCACTGTTTACCCTGAGCTTCAAAGGGCTGGACCCCATGTCCGCAACCAATTCAAATCTCGATCTCTTGCCCCCTGATATCTGGTCGCTGCTATCTGATATCCCTATCCACTCAACCACCATCTCAACCAACATCCTCACCTGCTTTTTCTTGCTTCGTTACTTCATTGCTTCATTGCTTCGTTGTTTCCTTTACTTCCTCTACTTCCTTCCCTTCCTTTACATCCTTCCTCACGCCGCCGCCAACCTCATCTTCTTCACCCGCCCTGCCCTCACATACCCATTCGCTTGATACCACCGCACCGCGCGCTCCAGCGCCGCCGCCACCGGCCCCGGCTGAAATCCCAGCTCACGCCGCGCCCGCGAAGCATCCACAAACATCGTGTGCCTTGAAATCTTCACGCCTTCCACCGGAATCCCCGGCTCTCTCCCCACCAAGCGCGAAAACGCGCTCTCCACATACGCTACACCCAACGCCAGCCCGTGCGGGATTTTCATCCCCGGCGCCGGCAAACCCGTTATCCTCGCCAGCGTGTCCAGCAATTCCTTCAGCGTCAAATTCTCCGCGCCCAGCAAATACCGCTCGCCTATCTTCCCCTTCTCCGAAACCAGCAGGTGCCCCGCAGCGCACTCCTCCACTCCCACAAAATTCAGTCCCGTCTCCACGTACCCTGGCATCTTGCCATTCAGAAAATCCAGAATAATCTTCCCCGTAGGTGTCGGCTTCCAGTCCCATGGCCCCACCGGCGTCGTCGGCATCGCCACAATTACCGGCAAACCGTCCTTCGCCGCTTTCAATGCTTCCTGCTCTGCCATCCATTTCGAGCGCTTGTAGTGCCCAATCATCTCCCCAAGCTTGGCCTGGGTAAATTCATTCGGCATCTCCGGCCGTTCCACGGCGATCGTCGCCACCGTGCTGGTATAAATCAATTGTTCGACCCCTGCCTTTTTCGCGGCGGCCAGCAGATTCTGCGTTCCGCCCAGGTTCGAATCGTAGATGTCCTGCGACCTCTTCGCCCACAGCCGGTAATCCGCCGCCACGTGAAACACGCGCTTCACGCCGCTCATCGCGCGTTCCAGCGAAGCCGCATCCCGCAAATCTCCCGTCACATATTCCAACGGCAAATCGCTGATCGCCCGGTTGCTGCTCGAGGCCCGCACCAGCACGCGCACCTCTTCGCCGCGCGCCACCAATTGCCGCGTCACGTGACTGCCCAGAAATCCCGCCGCCCCCGTCACCAGTATCGTCATGGCTTTTGTACGCTTTCCCGTTTCTCGCCCAATCCGCCCCCGAATTGCCACGCAAGCATTTTCCAGGTGTCGCCCGCCCTGCGATGCATTCCCAGCAGCGCCGCCGTTTCAAAGCCGGCGTGGCACGAACACACCTCACAACGCGGGTTCATCCCCCGTCCAAAATTCTCCCAGAGCGTATTCTCCACCAGCGCTTTATAACTCTTCTCGGAACTGTAGTTCAGATGATAACAGGGACCCGACCAGCCTCCCGGCCCATACACCGGGCTCCCCCACACGCTGCAATCCAGCTCGCGCTCGCCGCGCAAGTATTCCAGGTACACCGGCGAGACCAGCAAATTATACCCGCCCAGGGCATCGCTGATTTCCTTGAACCGCCGCTGCATCGCCGCGTGGAATTTCGCGCTGCCGTCGCGGCAGATTTTCCCTGGCAGATACACCGGTTCGAGCATATAGCCATCCACGTGCATGCCGTGCAGCTTCGCATACAGCGCGGCCAGGTCCGCCACATCGCTATCCGGATACACCGTTGAAGTCACCACCACAAAAAAGCCCGCATTCTTCGCGGCTTTTGCGCCATCCAGCGCTTCCGCAAATTGCCCCGGCTTCCCTGCGCGTGCATCATGCACGGCTTCCGTGCCATCCAGCTTTATGTTCCAGAAAAAATTCGTGACTGGCGGAATCAGGTGTAAGCGGCGCCGTATCAGCGTGCCGTCCGTGCAAAGGAAGAGGTGCTTGCCGCGTTCCAGAATCGCCCGCGCCAGGGCCGCAATGTCCGCATATTCCAGCGGTTCACCGCCGCAAATCGCCACCACCGGCGTATCGCACTCGTCCATCGCCGCCAGGCATTGCGCCACGCTCAATGGTTCCCGCTGCGCCACAACCGTCTCTTCCTTGCCGCAACTCGTTCCTCCACACGTGGATGAACAGCCGCCCAGTGGGTCCAGGCTCAGCACGACGGCAAATTTTCGGTCGCCGCGCAATTTGTGCCTTGCGAGATGTTTGGCGGAATCGAAGATCAGGCGGAAGGGGTACCGCATCGATTTGCTTAGGAAGCGTTACGCTCACGAGCGGAATAGATCCCGCTTCGCAAACGAAAATCACTCGGATCAAACGTGACCGCGCAATATTCCTGAGCCCGGCTGGCTTGATTGCGATATCGCGCCAGCGCATACACGGGGAATGAATTCTTATAAAGGTGGTATTTCAGATAAAAAACCCCGGGGAATCCCGTTCCGGTGAAATCTTCTTCGCTCCACGATCCGTTGTCATTCTGCTGCTGCACCAGATAATCCGCCGCTCTCGTGATCGCCGGATCGTTGGGATCCGAACCTGCCAGCAACCCGATCAATCCCCAAGCCGTCTGCGATGGCGTGCTGTTCCCCTGACCCTTTGTGGAAACCATTTCATAACTGTGCAGCGATTCGCCAAAGCTCCCGTCGGCCTTCTGCACCTTCCGCAGCCAGGAAACGGCGCGCACGCAATAATCCTGCGCCGTCAGAGAAACCGTCTCCAGCGCGCGCAATACCCCGCTCGTGCCATACACATAATTCACGCCCCAGCGCCCGAACCACGATCCATCCCTGCTCTGGTCTCTCATCAGGAACTTCACGGCCTTTTGAATCACCGGGTGATCCCCGGGCCATCCAAACCGCCCCAGGCATTCCACCACGCGCGCGGTCACATCCGCCGTGGACGGATCAATCATGGCGTTGTGGTCTGCGAACGGAATATTGCACAGGATCTGACGGTTATTGTCGCGGTCAAACGCTCCCCACCCGCCATCGCGATTCTGCATGCTCAGCAGCCATTGAATGCCCCGCCGCATCGCCGCTTCCATCAACTTCTCGTCGGGATATTTCACGCGCTGCAGCGCCATCAGCACGAACGCGGTGTCATCCACATCGGGATAAAAATCATTGCGGAACTCGAAGGCCCAGCCGCCAGGCTCGGCATCCTTGTTCTTGATCTGCCAATCGCCTTTGCCCAACACCTGCTTTGTCAGTGTCCATTCCGCCGCCTTCACTAGCGCCGGATGATCCGGGGGCAAGCCCGCTTCTTCCAGGGCCACCATGGCAATACACGTATCCCAAATCGGCGAAACGCATGGCTGCAGCCGGATCGTGTCGCCTTCCTCAACTTCAAATCGCGAAAGTTCCTTAATCTCGCGCCACATTAGGGGATCTTCCGGCGCATGTCCCAGCGCCATCAACGCAAAGATCGAGTTCATCATCGAGGGATAGATTGCCGCGAGCCCGTCCGTCCGCTCCATGTGTTCCAGCATCCATTCCTTGGCTTCACGGATGGCCTTCTGCCGCAGCGGTTTCCACGGTAACTTTTCATACAGCTTCAGCCCCCGGTCCAGCGCCAAAAACAGGTTCTTCCAGGAAAGCAGCTGTTTGCTCCAGTTGAATGCTGCCGTTTTCTGCGTTGGATCTTTAAACAGTTCATCCACTCGCGCGCGCTCTGGCAAACGCCATTCGGGGCGAACGGCCGAAAGTATCGCCATGGGGATGACGATCCCGCGCGTCCAGGAAGACATCTCGTAGATATTGATGTAGAACCAGTTCGGAAGCAGCATCAACTCCGGCGGAATCGCTGGCACCAATTCCCAGCCCACCGCGCCCACCAGCGCCAGGTAGAACCGTACATACGAATTCGTCATTTCCAGCCCGCCCAGTCCGTGGACCATGGCCCGGGCCTTCACCATGTGCTCGTCGTCCGGTGAATCCCCCGCCAGTTTCAGCGCGAAATAGGCCTTGGAGGTGGCATTGAGTTCCGACGGGCCTCCCGGATAAATCGACCAGCCGCCGTCGGGCAATTGTTTCCGCCGCACATAGTTCGCCAGCTTGGCGATCCGCTCTGGGTCCGCCTTGCCAAGCACATGCAAATAGTAGATGTAGTCGGATTCCAGTGTGGTATCGGCTTCCAACTCCCCGTGCCAATACCCTTCCTCGGATTGAATGGAGAGGAGATACTCTGTGCCGCTCTCAACAGCCTTTTCTACTTCTTCCGCCCAGGTTTCCTGACGCCATGGCGATGGCGCGGGTGCGACCGGTAACTCCTCCCCTATGCGAACGTACGAGCCCATTTCGGTTTCCCCTGGAGCAAAATCCCAGCAAACTCCTTGAGCCACAATCTGTGACTCTGCTAACTCCCCTATTGCCTTGCACTTCCGATTTCCAACAGGATAAAACCCCTGCCCTGAAACACGTACTCTCTATTATCCCTGCCTATGGAAATACGGTCAACGATTATGTAAGATGCTGACCCTCAAACCTCAAGTTGTCGCCTGGCCTACAACTCCACGCCCGGCGCTTCCTCTAGGATTTGATGAACCAACGCCTCTAAAGGTTTAGGTAAACTTTCCCCCTCCCGTTGCAAAACCGAGGGCTTCTCCTGCAACAGCTTGGCTGGCAGGCGCATCCACAGTGGCGCTGGCGAGCCCTCCGCCGGAGTTTCCGCTCGCAACACCAAGGCGTTCGCCTGCTCCAGCACCAGTTGCGCCGATTCCTTAAAGTCCTCCCGCAACGGGTCAATCACCGCGAAGTACAGCGATGGTTTTACGAACTGCAGCAACGAATTGCTTTCCACAATCACGGCCTGGCTTCCTTCCTCCGCTCCATCCAGCGTCGCTTCCCTCATCGCACCCCGCAGCAGCGCCAACCCTTCCGCCAAGTGCCCTTCTTTCGTTCGCAGCCAGAAAGATCGTTTTGCCCCGGCAACTAGGAACCTGGCGCTGTCGGTACCTGTATCCGTCCGCGTCTCCCAATCCAGCATGCAAACGTCTTCGCCCGGCGCCGAATCGTAATCCTCGCCCTGCCCCCCGCCCAGCCCGTGGCCATGCTGCGTGATCTTCCCGGCGATCCACTGCGTCTTCGGAAACGCCCGTATCACGTCACACACCAATTGCGTCTTCCCAATGTTCCGCGTATGCCCGCCCACAACAATCACCCGCCACCGCATCCCAGTCGCCGCTCCCGCCGATCGCATCGTCACCTCGTCAACGAGAATTGTCATCCCGACCGAAGGACCGCGCCGTTTGCGGTCCGTAGGGGAGGGATCTGCTTCTCCCCTTCGTCACCAGCGAACAACCAGGAAACGAAAGCTCTGCAACTACCCCTTCCGCCCGGTCTCCAACTTCTTCACCCGTTCCCCCAACTCCGGCAGCCGTGCAAACCACGCGTACTGCTCCTTAAACTTCTCCAGTGGCCGCGCCGGCGTTCCCCAAACCGTTTCTCCACTCCAAATCGTCTTCCCATTCAGAATCCCCGCCTGCCCGCCTGCGATCACTCCATCTTCCAGAGTGCAGTGTTCCCCCATCCCCACTTGCCCGCCACACACCACGTGATGTCCCAGTTTGCACGAACCCGAAATGCCCGTCTGCGCCGCAATCACGGTGTGCGCGCCAATCTGGACGTTGTGTCCCACGTGCACCAGGTTGTCCAGCTTCACGCCTTCGCCAATTCGCGTGTCGTCCAACGAGCCGCGGTCCACCGTGGTATTCGCTCCAATCTCCACGTCATCGCCAATCTCGACAATCCCCGCTTGTGGAAACTTCCAATATCGTTCCCCATCGAACGCATACCCGAATCCATCCGCTCCCACTACCGCGCCCGAGTGAATCTCCACCCTGTTGCCCAATCGCACGCCCGCGTAAAGCGTCACGTGCGGGTGCAACCGGCAATTCTCCCCAATCCAGCATCCCGCGCCGATCACGCAGTGCGCCCCAATCTGCGTGCCTTCTCCTATGTGCACATCTTCGCCTATCACTGCGTACGCTCCGACGCCCACGTTTGTTCCCACGCGCGCCAACGGCGCAACAATTGCCGTAGGGTGAATCCCGCTCGCAATCGGCCGCCGCTCCAGAAGCAGCGCCGCCGCCTTCGCAAATGCCACCTTGGGTTGCGCACTTCGCACCACCGTCTTCCCCGCCAGATGAATTCCCTCCCCCGCCACCACGCAAGCCGCCTGCGAAGCCGCCGCCCGCTCCGCATGTTTTGCCGTTTCCATGTAGATCAAATCGTGCGAACCGGCGCGCTCCGGCGCGGCCACTCCGGTCAATTCCAATGAAGCGTCGCCTTCCACCTTCGCCCCAACAGCCTGCGCCACATCCTTCGCTGTAAGTTTCATCGCCCGCTTCTCCTCTATTTCTCAATCACCTCGGCGCTGGTTCCATTCCTTCCTCACAAAAAATCGTACAACGGCGGCTCGCCCTTCGGCCGGTTCTTCCACCGCCCATGCACCCACACCCACTGATCCGGATACTTCCGGATAATCTCTTCAATCACTTTCGTAAACCGCCGCGTATTCTCCAGTACATCTCGCTCCGTATCCCCGGTGCGTACCAACTCCATCGGCGGCTCGAAACGCAACCGGTATTTGCGAATATTCTCGTCCCAATAGGCGTAACCGGGCACCACTGCTGCGTCCGTATGCAGCGCCACGCGCGCAATCCCCGTTGTCGTGCATGCCGGTTTGCCAAAAAAATCCACGTAAACTCCCTCTTCCGGCATCGTGTTCTGGTCAGCCAAAATTCCAATTGTTCCCGCCTCCTTCAACACCCGCAGCATCACGCGCGCCGATTCGTTCTTGAAGATCGGCTGGTTTCCCGAAAGCCCGCGGTAGTAATTCACCATACGGTCCAGCCGCTCGTTGTCCAGCGGACGCGCCATATAGTGCAGCGGGAATCCGTACAATCCATGTGCAAACGAAGAAAGCTCCCACGCACCAATGTGCCCCGTCAGGTACAGCACGCCCTTCCCGCGGTTCTGCCCCGCCAGAAAATTCTCATGCCCATCGAGGATCACCACCTGCTCGATATTCTTCGGGGTGTACTTTGGAAACCGCGCGAACTCCGCGGCCATCCATCCCAAATTTCGCGCCATCTTCCGCATCACGTCGCGCCGCTGTGCGTCCGTCCATTCCGGGAACGCCAGCCTTAAATTAGACTCCGCCGTCTTTCGTAGTTTCGGCATTGCCAGCAGCAGCAACCCCGCAACCACCGCCGCAACGCCTCTTGCGATGGGCCGCGGCAAGATGCTCACCATCTTCAGCAGGCTCCATGCCACCGCATATTGCAGCCATTCCTTCATCAGCCCTGAGTGTCGCCTCGTCCTTTCGCGTCAGTATGACCGAACTCCGCCATTCCAAGATACACTTAGAATCGTCGAGCCGACGATCCGTGACTCAAACTGACAACCCTGGCATTCGCGACGATTCCCTTTCGACGGCCGCGCGCCTCTTCTGGCTTATCCTCATCCTCGCCACGCTCTATCTCTGCTATTTCCACAATCTCGGCGCCATCGGCCTCATTGGACCCGACGAGCCGCGCTACGCCTGGATCGCCCGCGACATGGTCGAATCCGGCGACTGGATCACACCGCGTCTCTACGGCAAGCCCTGGTTTGAGAAGCCGGTCCTTTATTACTGGGCCGCCGCCCTCAACTTCAAACTCTTCGGCATAAGCGAAGTCTCCGCGCGCCTCCCCAGCGCCTTCGCTGCCCTGATGGCAACCCTCGCCATAGCCTGGTTAGCTTTGCGTATCTACGGCCCGTGGACCGCCCGTTGGCTGCTCCTTCTCCTTCCCACAACCGTCGGCATGATCGGCTTCTCCCACGCTGCAGCCACAGACATGCCCTTCGCCGCCGCCCTCACCGTCGCCATGGTCTTCGCCGCCGTGATCCTCGGCCTCACCCGCAATCCGCAATCGCCGCCCACTCGGCAAACACCGTGGGTAGCGATGATTTTCCTCGGCTTCTTTCTCGGCCTCGCCACCTTGGCAAAAGGCCCCGCATCCATCGTTCTTTCCGGCGGCGGCGTCTTATTGTGGGCCGCATTCACCAAGCGTTGGCGCGATGCCTTCCGCTGCCTTCATCCCGTAGCCATCGCCAGCTTCTGCCTCACCACGCTCCCCTGGTACATCCTTTGCTCCCGCCGCAATCCCGATTTCTTCCGCGTCTTCATCATCGAACACAATTTCAAGCGCTACCTCACTCCCGAATTCCAGCATATCCAGCCCTTCTGGTTTTACGTCCCCATCCTGCTAGTCGCCTTTGCCCCCTGGACTCTAGCCCTCATCTGGTCCGTGGTCCCTGGAGTTCCACGCACATGGTCCCAGCCCCGCCCCTCGGACGCCAACCTCCTCTTACTCTGCTGGGCCATTTTCTGCCTCCTATTCTTCTCCATCTCCAAATCCAAACTACCCGGCTACATCCTTCCCGCCATCCCCGCGATCGCGCTACTTCTCGCTCATTCCTACGTTCATTTAGTTCCGCGCAGCAAAAAGTCATTCCGCTTGCTCCTACTCATCGGTGTTGCGGTGAATATTCTTCTAGCGGCGCTGGTCTGGTCCATACCTTTCAGGGCCTCTCAAGTCAATGCCAGGGCGGCCACAGGTGCTGGTTGGGTTTTGTTGCTGTTCGGCATTTCGAACCTCCTTTTCGCTTCGAGCAGCCATTTGAAGACAGGTACCCGGGAGGGCACGGCTTCAGCCGTGCCGAACGGCTCCAGAATATCGGGGGCTTTAGCCCCTGAGGTTCGCAATTCTGTCCCGCAGCAACCTCCATCCTTAGCGCCTCTCTGCGTGCTTCCGATCCTTGCAATTCTCATGATCTTCAACCATCTCACCCCGCTGTTTCTGCCTTGGGATCCCTCCGGAAAAACTCTCGCTCAGGAATTGCGTGCGGCCCAAATCCCACCTGAGCAAACTTACGTCGCCAACATGCGGCGCGGCCAACAATTCAGCCTAAGTTTCTACCTGCATCAGGAAATTCAATCGTGGGACTCAGAACGACCAAAGGAAGGCTACTTGCTTCTGTCCTCCAGGACGTGCAAGCACCGCGTGAACCCGCCATGGACTTGCTCAAGCAATCCGGTCGAACTGCAGAAAAGCGGTTGGTTCGTTTACAAAATTCAACGCGAAGATTTAATGAGCCATCGGCTCGACGGGAACACTCTTGGGGACCACAACCTTCGGCGCGGGCTTCACCGGCTCCGGCTCGATGTTGGTAATCGGCAGCCGCAGTAAGAAGAACGTCACCACGCGATTCTCGTACGTCCGCTTCTCGTCATCCGGCAAATTCACAAAATTTCCGTGCGCGATGATCGCCATTTCGCGTGGCTCCGCGGCCTTCAAGAACATCTCCCGCGTAGTGGACGCCAGTTCCGGGTCGTCCGCCGCCGAAATAAACAGGACCGGCACGCCCGAAAGCTTCTTCAGGTTCTTGGACAGCGGTGGGTCACTCTTATACGCATAGTTCAGCCATTCAAAGCTCGTTTGCGCGGACCGCACCATCAACGGGAATCCGCCCACGCCGGTCTTCTCCACGCCAATCTTCACCATCTGTTTAGGGACGTCGTAAATGGAATCCAGCGCCAGCGCCCTCACGCGGTGGTCGTTTTCTGCTTCCCGCAGCCCCGAATACGCCCCCAGGTTGTAGCCCCACAAGCCAAACCGCGTCGGGTCCACATCGTTCCGCGTTGCCAGGACATCAATCGCGGCGCGCACCTCATCCGATTCTCGGTACCCAAACGTGGTCAAGCCGTCATTCGCGCCATGCGCCGCAAAATCAAATACGAACACATTGTACTGGTGGTCCTGCAGTGCCGAAACCAGCGTCAACAGTTCGCCCCGGCTCGATTGATAGCCGTGCAGCAGCACAATCGTGGGCGCGCCACGCAATCCGGGGAAGAACCACCCCTTGCGGGTCCCCAGGCCGGTCACCGTGAAGTCCACTTCATCGGGCCGCCCTGGAAAACTCTCCATGTTGATCTCGGAGCTTGTGCGCTGCGGCTTCACAATCCAATAAATCAATACTCCGGAAATCACCACGGTCGCGATCAGCGCAAAAAATACCAGCGCCAGGATCACCGTCAACAGCTTCATGTACCAACGTGTGGGGTATCGTAATTCATACAGGATCGACATGGGCTTTGGGCTTCAGGGCCGACCCTCCGGACGGCCTCCTCTTTTCCAATATTTCGCCATCATCAGGCTTCAACCGCATCCTAACATGCGTCCTCCACCCTCTCCCTTTTCATCTCTCTCCCATGTGCCCGATTCGTATCGGTCCAGCACTTCGAATTTGGCGGCACTGGCACCGAATCGGCTATCATGGCAACTGGACCGGGGGACTCCCTGCCAACCATTTCATGAACATCGTCGACCTTCGCCAGACTACCGTGCGCCAGATCGAGCCCCTTCTTCTTGAGGAGGCCAGCCATTGGCGCGAAGAACTCCATTGGGACTATCGCGGCGCCCTGGATCTAATCAAGCGCTTTCTCGATGCTCGCGCACTCGCCGGCTGCGTCGCCTTTGAACATGGCATCGCCGCGGGCTATGCCTTTTACGTTTTGGAGGATCACAAGGGCCTGATTGGCGGCCTCTACGTTTCTCCCAGTTACGACCAGGAACCCATCGGCCGGCGTCTCCTCGACGAGATGCTCTTCTCCATGCGCGCACTGCCCCAATTGCAGCGCATCGAAGCCCAGCTCATGCCCTTCGGCGGTCCGGTGGAAAATGCCCTCCGCGATCAGGGCTTCCGCCTCTACACAAGGCAGTTCATGCTCTTCGACCTCTTGAAAAAAAGAGATGCCACCCCCAGCATCAATTCCGGTTTGCGCCTGGAACGCTGGAATGACCGCTACTTCGAGGCTTGCGCCAAGCTTATCTATCTCGCCTACGCCAATCACGTGGACGGCGACATCAACGATCAGTACCGCTCCCGCCACGGCGCCCTGAAATTCCTGAAAAACATCATTCTATTGCCTGGCTGCGGCCAGTTCGTCCCCAGCGCCTCTTTCGTTCTCCGTCATCCCGGAAGCGAAGACCTCGCCGCCGCAGTCCTCACCAGCGAAGTCTCCCCCGGCGTCGGCCACACCACGCAAATCTGCGTCATGCCGGGATTCCAAGGCCACGGCCTAGGCCGCCTCCTAATGCTCACCGCGGCCGACGCCCTCCGCACCCAAAAGTTCAAGGAATTAACGCTAACCGTCACCTCCGAAAACCACACCGCCGTCCACCTCTACGAACGCCTGGGATTCACCACCGTAAAATCCTTCACCGCCGGCGTCTGGCCGCGGTGACGTAATCAGTTTTCAGTTGTAAGTTATCAGTTTACGGCAATCAGTTATCCGCAATCAGGGACCTACCTTCCCACTCGCCGTGCTGTTACCGTCGCTTAATCTTTGCTGTTTCATCAGCTTGTCATCCCGAGCGGAGCGACCCGATTTTCTCTTCCGCGCCGTTGTTTGGCGCGTCGGGTCGCGTAGTCGAGGGATCCCTCCGCTTCTTCTCTGGGTCCGATGCATAACCCACCTCGTCGCAGAGGCAGGCGCTTTCTTCCTGCTTTTGTAGTGGCCGATCTTTAGATCGGTTCTTGGGTTGTTCTGTTTTCTGCGTCGTTGTAGGGGTCGAGCATCGCTCGACCCCATCCCGGCAAACTGTAAGCGATATTGTCATTCCGAGCGGAGCGAGGAATCTGTTTTTCTCCGACGGTGTTTGCCCACATCCCATGTAGCGCAGGGCAAGTCCGCGAGCCCTGTGGCTTTTCTCCTGGCCTGCCGTGGCACCTTCACCTCATCTCGCCCTATTCTGCTCGTGCAAATACCAAGGGTTAATGATTCCGACTTCCTGACCCACTGGTTTGAACTGTCACCGAATACGCAACCACCCGAACGTGAAGTGGCCCCACGACGAACGAATTCCTCCGACGCGTTGTGAGCGGCTCGTCAGCGAGAATAAAATCGCACGTCAAGTCGAATGTGCGCTCGGCGCCTGGCACGAATGTCCACCTCTTCACAAGATCTTCAACAGACTTCACTAGGAGCGGATTGCCCTCAGCCTTCGCATTCGAAACTTTGCCATCACCAGCCACCCCAACATGCGCAATAACCGTGCCGCTAATTCGCGTTTGCCGTGCGAGCGGCGGATATAAAATTGACTCAAAGTGAACTATCTTTAATTCTGGATGCCCCGCAAACAACGCATCCGTATCAATGTCCCCTGATTGATACTTCTGCCACGCCTTCTCAAACTCATCCCCCGGCAACCAACGAATCTCCTCGCCTTGTGCCGCCGCCTGTCCCAGCGCATACCCAAAACTCGCCATCTTCGCCAGCCCCTCAAAATCCCAGTCCTCGCGAAACACATCCGCAGGCTTGTGGTAATGATGGTCCACATACTCCTTGGCCTGCGCCTCGCCCCAAGCCGTATCGTGTCCTTTAAATTTCCTTCCCTCGCTGATGGAAAACGCAGGAATCCCCACGCGCGAAAGGCTGAAATGGTCCGAGCGGTAATAATGTCCCGCTTCCGGACGCGCATCCGGGCGGATAGCAAGCTCAAGCTCTTTCGCGATTTTCTCGACGGTCGGATAAAACGTCGTCCGCTCCGCCCCGCTAACTTCCACTTCCTCCGGAATCCCAATGGGCGCCAGCGCGTCGTAGTTCAAATCCAAAATGGGGTCAACCGGCAATTCCCGTGCATGCTTGCCAAGATATTCCGAACCCAGCAACCCCTGCTCCTCCGCCGTCACCGAAGCAAACAGAATCGAACGAAACGGCGCGGTCTTCGTGGCTCCCCACACGCGCGCAAGCTCCAGCAAAATCCCGCACCCCGTGCCATTGTCAATCGCCCCGTGAAAAATGTTGTCGCCCACAATGCTTTTATCAATCCCGAAGTGATCGTAGTGCGCCGTGTACACAACCGCCTCACCACGCTTGCCGTTCTCGCCCGATCCCTCCACCATCCCCAACACATTCCGCGATTCAAACGGCCGCAGCGCGCTCACAATATGCGCCTTCAACCGCACCGGCAATTCGATGGGCTTAAACTCCCGCGATTGTGCCTGCTCAAACAGTTTGTCCAGATCCAGCCCGGCCGTCCCCACCAGCTTCCGTGCCACCTCCTGGTGAATCCACGAAGCCGCTTCCAGTTCCGGCGTGCCATCCAGCTTCAAATATGACCGTTCCCCACCCCACGAATTCCGCACCACCTCCCAGCCGTAGCTCGCCAGGTCCGTGCGATGAATGATTAGCGTAGCCAGCGCCCCCCGCCGCGCCGTCTCTTCATACTTGTACGTCCAGCGCCCGTAGTACGTCAGCGCCTTCCCTTTGAAAAAATTCGGGTCATCCGAAATCGGTTCGTTCACAAACAGCAGCGCCACCTTGCCCTTCAAGTCATAGCCCTTGTAGTCGTCCCACGAGTATTCCGGCGCGGTGATGCCGTAACCCACAAACACGATGGGCGCGTCAATATCCGCGATTCCCGTTTGCGTTTCGTTGCTGGTGACGTAATCCTCCAGATTCTTCAGCACCAGCGGCTCCCCGTTCGCGGGCGCCAGCGCGAAGCTCGTCTCCGGCAACGTTTTCACGCCCACCAAGGGCACGCTCTGGAAGTACGTTCCGTTCTCCCCGGCGGGCTTCAGCCCATAGCTCTTGAATTGCGCTGCGATATAGTCCGCGGCAAGGTCGCCGCCCTTCTGCCCCGTTCCGCGCCCCTCCAGTGCGTCGCTCGAAAGATATTTCACATGCTGCCGGATTTTTTCCGCGTCCATCTTCGGCGCGTGCGATTTCGCCGACAACAAAACGCCCACGCCCAAAACACCTGCCGCAATCAAAATGACCAGCTTCTTCATCCGCAACCCCCACTCAAAATATGTACGAAAGCTAACTGTAACAAAAAAACGGCTGTGAAATGCGCTTCGATGAAATGTGCGCTCGCAGTCCTCAAACACTCCAGCGCACGCGTCGAACCAATTGCTTCTGTGCTTCAACTGAGTTTCGCTCGCCGCATGTTCAATACTGAACACTTTCCGTCTCCCCAAATGACTATACTCGAGGCACTTAGGCCCGTTACGCCCTTAGCGCAACCTGTCGAATCGAGAGCAAACCATGAAACAAATCTTAGTGTGCGCTCTTCTCCTGCTGCCTCTGCAGGCCTTCACCCAGGAACCCAACAAGCCGGTTGACGATAAGCCTGTCGCCGATTCCACCACTACTCCCCCCGCCCCGAAGCAAGTAAATCCCGTCAAACCCACGCCCACTTCCCTGGCCTTGGGGAAAAAGGTCTACACCTCAGACTGCGCCATGTGCCACGGCAAAGAAGGTGCGGGCGCTGGCGAATTAGCCGTGACCATGAAGCTGAATTTGCGCGATTATCGCGATCCTGCGTCTCTGCAAGAAATGACCGACGGAGATATCTACTCCATCATCGCCAATGGCAAAGGCCAGATGACCGGCGAAGCCGGCCGCATGAAACCCGCTCAAATCTGGAACGTGGTGAACTACGTCCGCTCCCTCTCCAAAAAGTAATTCCCATTGCCGTTCCTCCCCTCTTGTCATCACGGCCGCACCAGCGCCCCTTCTGCCGTTCCTTCCCTCTTGTCATCACGGCCATAACATCGGCGCCTTCTGCCCTTGCGCCCCTTTGTCATCCCGACCGGAGCAACGGCGCTTTTTGCCGTTGCGCAGTGGAGGGATCGCGGCAAAAACTATTCTCACTCCTCAAAACCCGCGATCCAACTCGCCACCTCCCTGCATGACCCCCGCTCTGGCCTCCCTCTTGCTCCTTTCCCCTTCGGTTGCTTGCCGATTCCCGGTCACAGAAGGGGCTGTTCCCGGATAATCGCTCCCGGCTGCCCACTTAACTCATTGACGCACTTGATGTTATGCGGATCTCTCCCGGCGCGATAGCGGGTACATTCCCGTGGTCCTGGGTTCACCTCCCTCGCCAACCGGGCGAATCCCCACAACCCCTGAGTCTTCTGGCTCAGTGCGAACGCAAGGAGCTTCTCCCATGAATCCCACCACCAATCGTCGCGGCCCTCAGCTGACCATTCCTGAACTTCAGGCCGCCGCGGCCGAAATGCGCGCCATGGACATCGTCAGTATCTATGCTGCAGGCTCCGGCCATCCGGGCGGCACTCTTTCCGTCATGGACATCGCCGCCGCGCTCTACCTGAATGTCCTCAATCACGATCCCGCGAATCCCTCCTGGCCCCATCGCGATCGCGTCTTCTGGTCTGCAGGTCACAAAGCCCCTGCTCTCTACGTCGCGCTCGGCAGAGCCGGCTACTTCCCACTCGATGATGTTGTGCTCCTTCGCCAACTCGGCTCCGGTTTCGAAGGGCACCCCAATTGGTTGAAGGTTCCCGGCATCGAAATCTCCAGCGGTTCTCTCGGTCAAGGACTTGGCGCAGCCGTTGGCAGCGCCCTGGCCTCAAAACTTCGCGGTGCCGCCAACCGCGTTTACGTCATCATGGGAGACGGCGAACAGCAGGAAGGCAGCGTCTGGGAAGCGGCGATGGCCGCCTCGCACCATCACCTCGACAACCTCTGCGCCATCATCGACGTCAACCGTTTGCAGATCGATGGCTGGGTCAAGGATGTAATGAACGTCGAGCCGCTCGCCGAAAAGTATTCCGCGTTCGGCTGGAACGTCATCTCCATAGATGGTCACGACATGGCGCAGATTCTCGACGCCTTCTCGCGTGCCCGCGAAACCTCTGGCCGCCCCACCGTAATTCTCGCACGCACCATCAAGGGCAAAGGCGTTTCCTTCATGGAAAATGAAGCCAGTTGGCACGGCACTCCGCCGAAAAAAGACCAATTTGAGAAGGCCCTGCCCGAACTCCTCACTCCGGATTTTCCCCGCGCCCGTGTGGAAGCTTTGTTGAAGCACGCCGCCGCCAACGCCGCCGAAGTCGCCCACAAAGCAAAAGATGGCATTCCCAAGTTCGCCCTCGAGTATTGGTGGAACGCCCGCGACACCATGAAAGTGGACATGGATCCCACGCGCATGGGTTTCGGCCGCGGTCTGGAACGCGCCGGTGAAGATCCCCGCGTAGTCACTCTCCACGCGGACATTTCCGGCTCCATCCGCATCACCGATTTTGAAAGCAAACATTCCGAGCGCAACAATCGCGTCTTCAGCGTCGGTATCGCGGAGCAGAACATGATGAGCGTCGCCGCCGGCCTAGCCCGCGAAGGTTTCATTCCCGTCACTGGCACATACGGCGTGTTCGCTTCCGGCCGCGCCTGGGACCAGATTCGCACCACCATTTGTTATTCCAATCTCAACGTGAAAATCGCCGGCGCGCATGGCGGCATTTCCGTCGGCCCCGATGGCGCCACGCACCAGGCTCTGGAAGAAATTTCTCTCACCAGCATTTTGCCGAACATGCACGTGGTCGTGCCCTGCGATTCCGTGGAAACACAGAAGGCCACCGAATACTCACTCCTCACCCTGCAAGGGCCCTGCTATCTGCGCTTCGCTCGTGAAGCCACGCCCATCGTCACCAAACCCGAAACGCCCTACAAGTTCGGCGTTGCCAACGTGATTCGCTATCGTGGCGCTCAGCCCAGATTCCTCGACGCCTTTGAAACCACCCTGGGCCCCGACTACAGAAACGAAAAGGAAAACGTCACCATCATCGCCTGCGGTCCCATTGTCCCCGAAGCGATGCGCGCCGCCTGGCTCCTCAAAGACGAGTACGCTGTCGAGACCCGCGTCGTGAATGTCCATACCGTGAAGCCGCTGGATGTCGCCACGCTCGTGCGCGCCGCCGAAGAAACTCGCGTGGTCGTCACCGCGGAAGAACATCAGGTCGGCGGCTTCGGCAATATAGTTGCCGGCGCCATTCTGCAGCAGCGCAAGGATTTTCACCTTCCGTTGCAGCTCACCATGGTCGGCGTCAACGATCGCTTCGGCATTTCCGGCAATCCCTGGGAACTCGTCCAGCACTTCGGCCTCACCGCCGAACACCTCGCCAAACGTGTCCTGGAACTGCTGGACAAAAAACTCGCCGCCGGTCCCGGCTTCTCAACCGAGGCCCCCGTAATTCGCTGTGCCCGCTGTGGCGCCAAAGTCTCTCCTCGCGAATATGCGCAGGACTTGCCCATGCCTTCGGACGAAATTTGCGCCGACTGCGAATACCAATCCATGGAATTGTGCTCAGTCTGCCGCCTCGAATGGGCCAAAGTAAGTCACAACTCCACCTACATCTGCCAGGCCTGCCGCGCCAAACCCGTCCTGCGCTAAAAGCCTCGCGCATAAACTCGGGGCGTGGGTAGGATCGCGAAGAAGGTACCGTGGACGTTTGCCACGCAAAAACTTGCGGTCCAATCAAAATAAGAAGATGCGCGTACAGCGCTGTTTAACGCCACAGAACTGGTCCACAGCCCGAGCCTGCATCCCGCCGCTTTGGCCACGGATTACTCCAAAGCAACCTTCACCCCTGGTCCCTCATCACAAGTCATGCGGCGCAGTACACGGTGAGGACACCCCATTCGGCGGCTCTTTCGGTAACATGCTACGAAGGCCCCGACCCTTCCCACCACTTGCAGTGACGATCCGTATGCGGAAATAAGACTTGAGGACTCCGGGCCGGTTCGGCCGGGCCAATACTGGACTCGAAAACAACTGGTAGCCAAGATCGAGCAAACACTATGAATTCAAGAATTCTACGCGGCCTCTTTGTGCTTCTGATTCTTCCCTTCCCTCTGTTCGCCTCCCTGGGAGGCGATACGACATCGGTGGACTCAGACCAGGCAAAAATGCAAGGTACTCGCCAGACGACCAGCAACGATTTCTACACGGTTCATGAAATTCAAGCCTCAACCGGCATCGCGGTGAAGGAATTTGTCTCCCCCGCCGGAAAGGTCTTTGCAGTCACCTGGCAAGGTCCCGCGCATCCGGACCTGCGGCAGCTCCTGGGCTCGTATTTTGACCAATACACGCAAGCGGTTCAGCAGCAACGCGCTCTTCGCCGCGGCCATGGTCCACTGCTAATCCAGCTGCCCGGCTTGGTAGTGCAATCAGCGGGACATCCTCGCTCCTTCTTGGGAAGAGCGTACGTTCCGCAGATGCTGCCCGCAAATGTCCGCGCGGAGGACCTGCGATGAAACGCGCGCATCTGCACACAATCCTTTTCTTGAGCCTGGCCGGAGCCTTGGCCGCAACGGCGGGATGCGGCGGTGGCAGCAGCAGCAGTAGTAGCACCCCTGGTGGCGGTGGCGGCACCACTGGCTCAACCCCCACAGTTTCCAACGTGCAATCCATTACGGTGAACACGGGGCCAACAGCGGCTGCCCCTTATAACAACCCCTACGTTGATGGCGCATTCACCAGCGTCACCGTATGCGTTCCGGGCAGCACCACGAACTGTCAAACGATTAGCGGCATCCTGGTTGACACCGGGTCCTCCGGACTCAGAATCTTGTCCTCGGCCCTTTCGCTTTCCCTTCCTCAACAGACCGGCACGAATAGCGCTCCCATCGTCGAGTGCTTTCCATTTGTAGATGGCATCACGTGGGGACCCGTCGCAACCGCGGACATGACCATCGCGGGCGAGCAGGCGAAGTCGGTGCCCGTTCAGGTTATCGGCAGTTCCAGCTTTTCCACTGTTCCCGTCGGCTGTCTCAGCTATGGAGTACCCGAGGATGATCTTGCAAGTTTCGGCGCGAACGGCATTCTGGGAGTGGGAACATTTGCCCAGGACTGCGGCTCTGCTTGCACAACGAGTGGCGCATCCAATCCTGGTCTGTATTACGCATGCCCTTCTTCAGGTTGCGAAGTGACCACCGAAAGTCTCTCCAGCCAGGTGCCCAATCCTGTGACATTCTTTGCCACCGATAATAATGGCGTCGTTATCCAGCTGCCTTCGGTTTCGGGAGCGGAGACGAGCCTCACCGGCTCCCTCATCTTCGGTATCGGCACGCAATCCAACAACGCGCTTGGAAGTGCCACCGTCTACACGATTGACACCTCGAGTGGAAATTTCACCACCACCTACAATGGCATCTCCTACACAGACGCAAGTTTTATTGACAGCGGCTCCAACGCCATCTATTTCCTGGACTCCCACACCACGGGAATTCCAACTTGTGCCGACATGACTTCCTTTTATTGCCCCGCTGCAACCCAGAATCTCTCGGCCACCAACCAGGGAACGAATGGGGCCACCAGCACAGTCAATTTTGTCGTAGGCAACGCTGACACTCTTACCGCCAATGCGCTCGACGCTGCCGTCAACGGACTAACCGGGCCAAACTCCGGCTCCTTTGACTGGGGGCTTCCCTTCTTCTTCGGCCGCACCGTGTACACCTCCGTCGAGGGCCAAAGCACGCCAGCAGGCCAAGGCCCCTACTGGGCCTACTGAAAACCCCGACCTACGACCGGACTGCCATCCATTCTGACTGCCTCATATTTCCATTGCTTTACGGCTGCGGTGCACCGGGTGTGGGAGTCGAAGCAGGATTGGCTCCTGGTGGATGAACCAGCTTCTGGAGTCTTTCTCGGGTACGGCGGACCGCATCACTCCTCTGGCCGTCAGGTTCGAGCTTGAGATAAGCATCCAGATCCTGCACGGCCGCCTGGTAATTCTGTTGGAGTGCGTGAACATTGGCCAGGACCAGATAGACTTGGGGAGTTTGCGGTGCCAGGTCGCGGGCGCGCTCGGCATTGCTCTCCGCCTCGCTTGTTCGCTTCAATCCCACCTGCGACCGCGCCAACTCCAAAAAACCATTCCAGGCGGAATTATCGACCGCGATGGCTTGCCGCGCCCAGGGTTCGGCTTCCTGATATTTTCCCTGGCTGTTGTAGACATCGGCGAGGACATAAAGAGGTTGCAGGTATTTGCCGTCACTCAGTTCGACAGCCTTCTTGAGGGAAGCCTCGGCCTCCGGAAATTTGCCGACGCGATTGTTGGCAACGCCCAGCTCCGCGTAGGCCTCGTAGTAGCCAGGAAACTCCTTCACCGCTTTTTCAAATGCGGCAATCGAGCCGCCGGGATTGTTTTCGTCTTCCAGGAGCTTGCGGCCCTTTTCATAGGCCGCGCGCGCCTTTTTGGGCACCTGCAACTGATGAGCGGAGATGGGACTGCCCGGAGTGGCAGCGCCAGCCGGAGCCGTCCTGCGGAGTGAGATTGTGACCTCAAGCGCGCCCGTTCGCATTACGCTGACATTTACGCTGGCGGAATTGAATCCACTCTTCTTCGCCGAGATCACATACTCTCCTTTCTGAAGGCCGCGGAATATAAATTCGCCGTCCACTCCTGAAAAGACCGGAGCCTGTGATTCGCTCCCCGAGCGTGAAATCTCCAGGGTGGCAGCAGCAATGGGCTCGTTACTCCCTTCTTCGCGGACGTACCCTGTGAGGATGAGGTCGCCCTGCTCCTGCGCAAACAAGGCTCTGGCTCCAAGAACAGTGAGCAGTAGGAGTAAGGCATGCCGGAAGCGCATAGGGCCACCATTCTGACCCTTCCAATGGTGCGCGACAAGAGCGACTGCCGTCGCCGCGGGCTCACCAGGAATTCAGGGGGGTACGCTTTGCTCTGGCATCTTCTGTTGGCCCGGAGCTATTCTGTCGTCTGACATTACAACGGCCACGCTCGCCTGCTTCGAGGTGAACCATGATTACACGACGTGAATTTCTTGATGCACTCGCAGTCGGCGCGGCGGGACTGGCCGTGGGAACTTCGGCCAGGAGTTATGGCCAGATCATGGGCTCCAACGAACGCCTGAACTTTGCCGTGATCGGCCTGAATAGCCGCGGCTATGCGCATCTCTCCTCACTCAAGGCCAACAAGCGCGCGGCCCGCATCTCCCATGTCTGCGATGCGGACGGCAACATCCTCCGCAAGTTCGCCGATACCACGCACAAGGAAATGGGCGAAGCGCCAATCGCGGAGAATGACTTCCGCAAGATTCTCGAACGCAAGGACGTGGACGCCATCACCATCGCCACTCCCGACCATTGGCACGCGCCGATGGCCATCGCCGGATTGCAGGCGGGCAAACATGTGTATCTGGAGAAGCCTTGCAGCCATAATCCCGCCGAAGGCGAACTGCTCGTGCAGGCCCAGCAAAAGTACGGAAAGCTTGTGCAGATGGGCACGCAGCAGCGCTCTTCTCCTTCAACCACCGAGATCGCCCACAAGATTCACGATGGCCTGATCGGCAAGCCCTACTTCGCGAAAGCCTGGTATTGCAATATGCGCAAATCCATCGGCTTCGGCAAGGAAGCGCCCGTTCCCGCGCAACTGGATTGGGATTTGTGGCAAGGTCCCGCGCCGCGCCATCCTTATCGCAACAATGTTCATCCGTACAATTGGCATTGGTTCCGGATTTATGGCACCGGCGAAGCCCTGAATAACGGCACGCACGAAGTGGATGTTTGCCGCTGGGCGCTTGGCGTGGATTATCCCAAGCGGGTCACTGCGTTGGGCGGCCGTTATCACTTCAAGGACGATTGGGAGTTTTACGACACGCTGGTGACCAGCTTCGAGTACGACGATCGCATGATTACGTGGGAAGGCCGCAGTTGCCAGAACATGTTGCTTTACGGCCGCGATCGCGGCTCCGCCATCATGGGAACCTCGGGCACGGTGATTGTGGACCGCGGTGGCTACGAGATCTACGACCTCAAAGGCAAAAAGACCGGCGAATTCAAGGTTGGCGAAGAGACCGACACCGCGGACCTCGTTGGCCGCGATTCCATGACCGACCGGCACTTCGCAAACTTCATCGCTGGAATCCGCAAGGGAGAAAAGCTCAACGCCCCGATTGCCGTCGGCAACATCTCCGTCACCATGCTCCACCTTTCCAACATCGCCTGGGAATTCAACCGCGAATTGGCGGTGGACACGAAAGATGGCCGCATCCTCGGCGATCCCGAAGCGATGAACCTCTGGAGCCGTAGATACGAACCGGGCTGGGCTCCGCATTTATAAAGCGCACCAGCGCCTCGTTGCGTTATAGTGTTCGCAACGGGTCTGGTGAACGCTCCCACTGAAGCCCCTGCAACGTAATTCCGCCCAATAGCTATGTCTCTCCGCACCAAACTGTTGCTCCGCGTTTTCATTGCGCTCTCCCTTCTCGTCGCGCTCTTGTTTATTCCCGCGGGCACTTTCAGATTCTGGCAGGGCTGGGCTCTTCTGGCCCTTGCATTCATTCCCACCAGCATGACGTTTTTGTATTTCTATAAGCACGATCCGCAATTGATGGTGCGGCGGTTGGAATCCAAAGAAAAGGTCGGCGAACAAAAGTGGCTGGTCCGATTGCTTAGGCCGGTCTTTTTTTTAGTTCTTCTGTTGCCCTGCCTCGATTACCGCTTCGGTTGGACACGCGCCCATCTACGCGCCGTCCCTCTCTGGCTCGAACTGTTGGCTCAGGCTCTGTTTCTAGGCGGATATCTCCTCGTGGTTTGGACCCTGAACGTCAACCGTTTCGCCGCGCGCACCATCCGGGTCGAACCCGGCCAGCAAGTCATTTCCGCCGGCCCCTACGGCCTGGTTCGCCACCCCATGTATTCGGGCAGCCTCCTGATGTTGCTGTCTGTACCGCTGATCCTTGCCTCGTACTTCGGCTTGTTTGCCTTCCTCCTGCTCGTCCCTTTCTACGTGCTCCGCCTGCTCAACGAAGAAAAAGTCCTGCGCCAGGAACTTCCCGGCTATCCCGAATTCTGCGTCCGCACCCGCTACCACCTTATTCCTTTCGTCTGGTAAGACGCGGCTACTGGATTCCCCCCGCCTTCAGCAATTCTAGGAACTGGCGCTTCGTTCTCATGTCAATCGCTTGCGCCACCAGCTTCCCTTCGCGGTCGTACACAAAACTTTTCGGAATGCCTTCCACGATGAACGCCTTATTCACCGCGCGGTCTGGATCCAGCAGAATCGGATAGTGGTAGCCGCCCTGCTCGATGAACGGCCGCACTTTGTTTTCCGCCTCATCGGATATCGCCAGCACCACAAATCCCTGGCCCTTGTATTTTTCGTACAACGCATTCAGGTCCGGCATTTCGCTGCGGCACGGAGGGCACCACGTCGCCCAGAAGTTCACCAACACCACTTGCCCTTTCAAATCTTTCAGCGTCCAACTCTTCCCCGTTAAATCCTTCAGCGTGAAGTTGGCTTCCTTGCGCTTGGCATCATCCTGCTCCACACGCGCCACCGCCGCCGCATAACGCGCATCATCCAGGCTCGCCGTCACATGCTCGTATTTCACCAGCGTCGCCAATTCCATGTAGCCCATCGCAGGGATCCCGCTCGGCCCCGTTTGCGGCTGCTCCTTCAGAGCGGTTGCCAGCGTCGTGGCCACTTCCTGGAGCACGTCGGGCCCCGGATCGCCCTCGGTCGAAAGACCCGCCAGCCCCAGCGCCAGCCGCTCCTTGCGCGGATTGCTGGCCGCCGGCAACGCGCGAATCTCCAGCGCCAGCTCTTTCGTCTTATTCGCGCGCGCGTCCTCCGGCAATTTCCGCAAAGTGCTCAACGCCGCCGCAATCGGCTTCTCCTGCTCCGTCCACCCGCCCGGCTTCTGCTCCTGCGCCCCGCCACTCATCGCCGCAAACAACAACACCACCGCCGCGCCCATCGCCATTCGCCAGCACATTCCTCGTTCCCCGTTCTCCGTCGCGCTCGCCATCCTGTCCTCCGTCATTCCCGTCCTGCCCCAATCATACCGCCTTCCTGTGGCACAGACATTCCTGTCTGTGCTCTTGGGTCACTCTTCTCTCCGTAGGGGCACGATACATCGTGCCCGCTCTCCTCTGTCTCCTATACGGGCCGCCTCACTCCCCCGCCGTCATCCCGAGCAGCGCGAGGGACCTGTTTTCCTCTTTCTTTTGTAGTGGCCGGTCTTTAGACCGGTTCTCTCGCATTTTTCCGGTCCCTCCTTCTCACCGTCGAATATGCACTCCACACTCAAAGCCATAGTAATATATGCTTTTATTGTTTCCCGTGGAGATTCATATGACTGCAACTGATAGAACAGTACTCGACCAACTGGTTTCAGAAACCAAACATGAGACTGCGCCAGAGATGAAAGATGATGAGTTTTTCGAGCTTTTTTGTGCGCAAAGCCTCCTGGTCGATCAGCAGTTGGAACCCGAAGAAATCAAATTTGGGCTTGTCGGCAGCGATGAGAAACTCAAAAGCGGAAGTGACGGCGGGATTGACGCAATCTATGTTCTGGTAAATGGAAAACCAGTGCGTTCGGAGGAAGACGCCGAGGTCTTGAAGTCTGCCTTTAAGCAAAATGTAGAAATCGAAGTGATCTTGATTCAAGCAAGCAGAGAAGAAGGCTTCAAACTTCAGCGGTTGCTTCGGTTTAAAGACACTATCGAGGATATCTTCTCTCTTGACAGAGATGAGTTCTCTGAAAACTACAACGAGTCTCTTAGAGAAGCCATCGCAGCATTCCGCGCACTACACCGTGCATTTGCGACTAAGCATGCACCCGTCTTTGTTCGTTATTTTTATATGACCAGGGGAGACACAATCTCCGTCGCGTCTGACGTGAGGGGCCTAAAGGACGAGATCGAATCAAAGGCAGGTGACATTCTCGCGACCATTAAAAAGTGTTCTGTTGTCTTTATCGGGGCAAGGGAATTATTTGAACTTGCCAGCAGAACTCCCATCGCCACGCATCCTCTCAAATGCTCCACTTCCATGAGTCAGGAAAAGGGCAAGGCATATGTGGCATTAGTCAAGCTGACCGACTACCTCCGGTTTATAACGGATGAAAAGGGCAATCTTAGGACCAATTTTTTTGACGCGAACATCCGCGACTATCAAGGAGAAATCGCAGTTAATGAAGCTATCGGAAAAACCTTGCTTACGGGCAAAGAAGAATTTTGGTGGCTCAATAACGGCATCACAATAGTCACCTCCAAAGTGGGAGGCCACATGCGCGAATTAGTAATTGATGATCCACAAATTGTCAACGGTCTCCAGACCTCACAAAAGATTTTTGACCACTTCAAATCGCGCCCCGATTTGGAGCAATCGGAAAACAGAGAGTTATTGGTCAGGGTAATTCAGGTCGACAACGCCGAAACGCATGATGCCATCATCGAAGCAACCAACAGCCAGACCAGAATTTCTCCTTCCTCATTCTGGGCGACAAAACAGATCCATCGAGATATCGAAACTGTGTTTAGGAATCAAGGCCTCTTCTATGACAGACGAAAGAATTCCTACAGAAGAAAAGGAATCCCACTGGCCAAAGTAGTTGGCATATCGGAGCTCGCACAGGCCGTGGCCGCGATCCTATTACAGGAACCGGACCATGCAAGAGCGAGACCAGCAAGGTATTTCCAAGATGCAGATCAGCACGACAGAATTTTCTCTGATAAGTACGAGATAGGCATATATGGAGTGGCCGCACGACTAGGGAAAAAAGTGGATTCGTTTCTCCGTGAAAATGAGGCGAATAGGGGCAGTAGGCATAATCTGCTGTTCTACACGATGATGGTAGTTACTTGCATGGCATTGAAAACAGCGAAGCCGCGCTCTGCCCGCATCACTACGCTCGATACGGGGAAACTAATAACAGAGGACCTCCTGCGAAAATCCTGGCTACTGACCAAATCCGAATATCACAAGCAAGGAGGAAACGATAAAGCCGCAAAAGGCACTGAAATGCTGGCAGCCTTAAAGAAACAGTTGAAAGAAAAATTCGGAAGAAAAACCAAGAAAAAAATAGCGTAGTCTGGCGGGTGATCCGGGAGTGACATACGGATTTAACTCGGGCGCCCCGCACGTCAGCTTATGTGAGGGGATTCTGACCTCTCTACCTGGTCCTGCCCCCGAGTACCAGTTTCGAAACTAGTACCCACTAAATAATAGTAGACAAACGGTAAATAATGTGCTAAGCTCCACCTGCTATGCTGAGGGGACGCGGCTCTTCTGCCATTTCGGAACGCCCCACCCCCTCGCCCTCTCTTCGCCTGCTAGCCACTAGCCACCAGCCACTCGCCACTTCTCTTGTAACTCCTTTGTTTCCCGTACATCCACGAAATGTGCTCGTAAGTCCAATCATTCCCGTACATACGCAAAAACAGGGGGGTGGGGGTATAAAAACGTTCGCATTCCATTCGCCCTTACCGCAGCCGCTGCCCCTGGTTTCAAATACCGGGGATTCCAACCGGCTGGTGCAAGGGCGGACCGCCTCAGAAGGCGTCCCTTACACAAACTGCAAACGTGTCCCTCAAAAACCTCCATTTCACAGGGAATTAATCAAATATGTCGGCGCGCCGACATTTTTGATCGTGCACGCAAACAAGAAAAAGCAAAACCCGCCCGCCTCTGAACGCAGCCTCTACAAAAACTCTGCGCCGCTTTTTTCGTTCTTCTCGGCTCTCTTACTCGCCATTAGCCACCTGTTTACCCAGAGCGATCTTTGCGAAGGGTCACTCGCCACTAAGTCCAATTATTCCCGCACTTACAGCCCATTCTCCCGTAAGTCCAATTATTCCCGCACTTACGCAAAACAGGGGGGTGGGGGTGCCTCCCGGGGTGCAGACCGGGCGGAAGCCTGACAAAGCAGACCGGGAGGATTCCTGACACTGTGAACTAATGGCAGGTGCTTGCAGGGAGGAGCGCCGATGCCATGGAAAGTGAGCAGTGTCATGGAGGA